>MPLX02008948.1_pt1 | contig 12591 bp, 10 predicted proteins | sample 1617341 | NCBI WGS metagenome assembly MPLX02 (sample SAMN05944804, study PRJNA350692) | marine metagenome | biome: marine; feature: ODZ; material: water; isolation source: 120 m water sample filtered on 0.2 um supor filter | place: Pacific Ocean | collected 2012-04-08 | depth 120m m | reverse complement strand
GAAATGATGAAAATTATTGTGCCTATCTCAATAGCATCAATATTAAGCGAAAAAACGCTTCCTCCTAGGCCATTGATGAGTTTTATATCATTAATGGTAATTGCAGTCGTCGTTGCGCTTATAGCCCTGCAACCAGATCTTGGAACATCCCTTTTAATCGGCGCATCAGGGGTTTATGTGTTGTTTTCCTCAGGAGCTAGCGTTCGTCTAATCAAAAATACTTGGCTAAACTTAGGCATACTTTTGGGAATGGTATGTGGCTTACTCTATGTTGCTTGGAATTACTTACTAATACCTTACCAGCAAAACCGAATCTTAACCTTATTCAATCCAGGATCTGATCCTTTGGGTACTGGCTATCACATCATGCAATCAAAAATTGCAATCGGCTCTGGCGGTCTTACCGGCAAAGGACTCATTCAGGGGTCGCAGTCTCAACTCGACTTTGTTCCAGAATCATCAACTGACTTTATTTTTTCAGTTTTAGCAGAAGAAACTGGATTTGTAGGGGTTCTTTTCTTGCTATTTATTTATCTTCTGATTATCTATCGCTGTATGGATCTTTCGATGCGGTGCGAAGATAACTTTTCAAGACTATTAGGTGCGAGCCTTACTTTTATCTTTTTCACCTATATTTTTGTAAATATTGGTATGGTGTCAGGTCTACTTCCTGTGGTCGGAGTCCCTCTTCCGCTAATAAGTTATGGCGGATCTTCATTGCTCACTCTAATGACCAGCCTTGGAATTATCATGTCGATCTATAAACATAAAACACCTCGCTATATAAAGTGAGTAATATCTATTTTCTAAAAGCGATTTATTTGGCTAATATATAGTTTCAAGCAGATTATGACGATTTCTACTTATTACTTCTTCAAGAGTTTTCAAAACCTTTGTAAGATTTCCCGTTATAATCATCCTATTTTGCAAAATCTTTGTCTTTTTTCTTTCTCATAAGACAAATTAACAACTTAATTTAATTAAACATAAGAAACAATTCCATGAAATTATTTCCAACTATTAGATTCCTAAAATTCATTGCGATAATACTTTTGAGTTTCAATACAAATGCTGAAGAGCCACGCTTCTATATACCCGATGCGCCAGAAATTGGCGCCTCCTCCTATGTTGTTATGGACCATAATTCCGGGCAAATCATAGCATCAAAGAATGAAAACGAAAGGAGGGCCCCTGCAAGCCTAACAAAATTAATGACATCATATGTCGTCTTTCAGCGAATTAAAGAGGAATTCATTAACTTGGATGATGATGTAATAGTAAGCAAAAAAGCTTGGCAAACTGGAGGATCTAAAAGTTTCATCGAAGTGGGTAAAAATATCAAACTTGAATTATTACTTAAAGGCATGATTATTCAGTCTGGAAACGACGCATCTGTTGCCCTTGCAGAGCATGTTGCTGGATCTGAGGGTACCTTTGTATTGTTTATGAATGACTACGCGCAGCAACTAGGAATGCTTAATAGTCGTTTTGAAAACTCTTCAGGATTGCCACACGAAGATCAATACACTACAGCCAAAGATATGGTAATACTTTCCTCAGCAATGATTCGTGATTTCCCTGACTTCTATAAATGGTACAGCGAGAAGGAATTCACATACAACAATATCAAACAAACAAACCGCAATAAACTTCTATGGAATGATAGCACCGTTGATGGACTTAAGACTGGCTGGACTCAAAAAGCTGGCTACTGCCTTGTAGCAAGTGCTAAAAGAGTTGGCATGAGACTTATTTCTGCGGTTCTTGGTTCCGAAAATTCTTCAATTCGTCAAACAGAAACTGAAAAACTACTGGATTATGGATTCCGTTTCTTTGAAACCCAGTCAATAGATGATGTCTCCCAGGAAGTGCCTGTTTATAAATCGGAAAAAAACAATATAAAGGTTGGCGTTAAGGGTTCATCATACCTCACCTTGCCTCGCAATCAATTTAAATACATTACTCAAACAATCAATCTTGAGAAAACACTTGTGGCGCCAATAGCTAAAGGCGACAGGGTTGGAGAACTTGTTCTAAGTTTTAACGATGAAACTTTGGCAAAATTCCCATTAATCGCTCTTGAAGAAGCGCCTGAGGCTGGCTTCTTTGCTAGAATAATTGACACCATTAAAATACTCTTCTGAATACCCAATGGTTTACCTTAACGGTAATTTCATACCCAAAAATAAGGCGTTTGTTTCTGTCATGGATAGAGGCTTTCTGTTTGGTGATGGCGTATATGAAGTTTTTCCTGTCTATGGAAAAGTAATAGTTGGAGAAGAGTTGCATTTAATTCGCCTTCAGGAAGGCCTAGATGCAATAAATATTGTTAATCCACACAGCAATAAAAACTGGAGTCATCTTATTAGAGAATTAATTTCCTATCATCAAAATTATCAAAACCAGTCGATATATTTACAAATTAGTAGAGGTTGTGATGACGACAGACGACACACACATGGAGATTTAATTCCAACGCTCTACATGCAATCAACTCCATTTACTAGCAAGTCAAAAAATGACCTGCGAAAAGGCTCATCTGCAATAACTCGAGAGGACATACGCTGGGGCCAATGTAACACCAAATCAATCTCATTGATAGCTAATATAATGTATGCCCAGGAAGCTAAAAACCATCAAGCCGAAGAGACTATTCTGTGCCGCAATGAAGTGGTGACTGAATGCTCTAGTTCAAACATATTCATTGTCAGTAATGACTGCATTTATACGCATCCAGAAGGCCCGTATATATTGCCAGGAGTAACCAGAAAAATTGTTCTAAATTGCGCTAATGATTGCCAAATATCAATAAAAGAGAAAGCATTTACCAAACTAGAATTAATGCAAGCTGATGAGGTCTGGATTACTAGTTCTACCAGAGAAATTCTGCCTATAACTTCAATTGATGGAGTTATGATTAATGACGGCAAGATTGGCGAAGTCTGGGAGCTTATTTATGATCGCTACCAAGAATTAAAAAATAACAATTGAGCATTAACTATTACTACTTTATTTAGCATTAAAAAAAATTGTAATAACCAAATCTAGTAAAATGCGATTGTGGTGTCGAGGGTATTTCGACAATGAATGGTTATGAACCCCGCCAGGCCCGGAAGGGAGCAACGGTAATAATTTTTTTATGTGTTGGTTTCTATTCTCGGCACTACACTATTTGCAACCTTAATTTAGCCTTTTTTGAATGAGCGAAAATTACCAAGTTTTAGCGAGAAAATATAGGCCCCATATGTTTGAAGAAATGGTTGGCCAGTCACACACAATAAAAACACTCGTCAATGCATTAAATAGTAACAACCTTCATCACGGCTTTATTTTTACTGGAACTAGAGGGGTTGGCAAAACTACTATTGCACGAATTTTTGCAAAATCAGTCAACTGTGAAAAAGGTGTTAGTGCAAATCCTTGTGGAAAATGCGAAACTTGCACTGAAATTGACAAAGGTCAATCTGTCGACCTTATTGAACTTGACGCTGCATCTCACACCGGGGTAGATCATATGCGCGAGATTCTTGAAAATGCGCAATACATGCCTACAAAAGATCGATTTAAGATATACCTTATTGACGAAGTTCATATGCTCTCAAAGAGTAGTTTTAATGCGCTACTTAAAACTCTGGAAGAGCCGCCAAGCCATATCAAGTTTTTATTGGCAACTACTGACCCACAAAAACTTCCAATTACGGTTCTCTCTCGTTGCCTACAATTTAACCTGAACAAGCTCACGCATGATGAAATTCTTGAACAACTTAAATTCATTATGGGCACTGAAAACCTTAAATTTGAAGAGTCTGCTTTATCTAAAATTGCCGCATTCGGCAACGGTTCAATGAGGGACGCCCTAAGTCTTCTAGACCAGTCTATTTCGTTTGGCAATGGTAGCGTTATGGACGAAGACATCAAGACAATGCTTGGACTTGTTCATCACGATGATATTGTCAAACTTGTAGGTCTAATTATCGAAAGAAATGCTGATGGAGTTATCTCGTTTGTCAATGAACTCGCTCATCGTGGTGAAAATCTTTCCAATGTACTCAAAGACTTAACCTCACTTCTTCATCAAATATCTGTCGCTCAGATTTTGCCTCAAAACAACCTATCTAATAACGAAATCACTACCCTTGCAGAGAAAATATCCCTACAAGATCTACAACTATTTTACCAAATAGCAATCAATAGCCAAAAAGACATTGGATATGCGCCTAGTGAACAGGTTGGCCTAGAAATGACTCTTCTTCGAATGATTGCATTTCACTCAGAATTCAAGTTAGAAAAAAAAACACTAAAAATTAACCCTAACCCTGAAAAAAACAATAATTCCACTTCTGCTTCTAAATCAGAAAAGTTTAAGCCTGCTAAAGAAGAAAATATTGATCCAAAGAAAGATAGTACGACAAAAAACACGGGCAAGGAACTTAAATTAAATGGAAATAGCTTAAGCAATCAGAGCGACTGGGAAATAGTTATCCAGAGCCTACCTTTTGATGGCGCTGCTAAGACTCTCGTTAAAAATACATTATTTACTAGCCTCAAATATGATGAATTAACCCTTGCCCTAGATCAACAGTACAGTAACTTACTAACGAAAAAAACACAAAAATCAATCGAAAAGATATTAATCGAACACTTTGACATAACGACTTTATTGATTGAAATTGAGCAAATTAAAGAGCAAACCTTGTCACAAAAAGAGATGCTTAAAATACGCCAATTAAAAGAACAGACCGAACAACAATTTTTAAATGATGAAGGCGTCAAAGTGCTACAAGAAGCCTTCAATGTTAAACCAGATACTAAATCAATTAAACCTTTATAAGGAGGAATGAATATGTTTAAAGGTGGTATGGCAGGTATGCTCCAAAAAGCTAAGCAAATGCAAGAAGACATGAAAATTGCACAGCAAGAGATTAAGTTGATTTCTTGTCAAGGAACAGCGGCATCTGACGCAATCAAAGTTAGCCTTAACGGACATTATCAGACAACTAGCGTTGATATTGATGATACTCTATTGAATGACAAGAATTTACTAGAAGATTTGATTATGGCAGCCTACAATGACGCCTCTAAACAAGTCAAAGAGATTAGCGATGAAAAACTCAAAAAAGTAACAGGAGGGATAGATCTACCTATTTAACCTCGAGCACAAATTTATTTATGATTGAAAAACTAAACAAAGCATTCACTATACTTCCAGGTGTTGGTGCAAAAAGCGCCCAACGCTTTATCTATCACCTACTTGAAAGAGATAGGCAAGGAGGACTGGAACTTGCCAAGGCCCTTATTGAGACAATGGAAAACGTAAAAAATTGCAAACGATGTCGCACACTATCAGAAAAAGAACTTTGTGAAATCTGTGCCAACGATGTCCGCGATAGCGCTCAGATTTGTATTGTAGAAACACCAGCAGATATCTATGCGATAGAAAAAAGTGGTGCATATTCAGGTAAATATTTTGTCTTGAGTGGATATCTGTCTCCAATTGACGGCATAGGTGTTGCGGAACTTGGGCTTGATGAACTAGAGAAACTACTCAAGAATCAACAGGTTAATGAAATTATTCTTGCTACAAATGCCACAATCGAGGGAGAGGTTACTGCCCATTATATTAATGGCTTGGCTAAAAAATTCAACATCAACACTACAAGAATAGCGCACGGGATACCAATCGGAGGGGAACTAGAATATACCGACATCAATACGATTGCCCACGCATTGTCTGGTCGAAAACAGTACGACTAATTCCAGGTTAAAGAACCACACTATAATAACTTTACGCCAGCAATATACTGATGAAAGTAGACGATAGAGATGTACCCTATTGCACCCAAGCCAATGAAAATAATGTCGTTACTTATTGGGTAAGCGATATTTGTTACATTAGTAATATTTTTTGTAAACATCATATCAACTATACAATATAGAGCAAACGAGGAAAATAATAGGGTTGATCGTAAATCTCCATTAGCAAGTAGATGCGCAAAAGACCATACAATGACCCCTATAAACATCGGGTGCTTAAATTTTTGGATAAAATTTGTCTTTCCACTTCCCGGTATAAGAAAAATAACTGCAATAGGCATTAAAACAAAAGTCAATTCGCGACTATATGGAAGCGGACTCCACAACGTTGCGGTGCTGGCTATCTGGAAACCATAAACAATAATAATAAAACCTATCAAGGCTAACAAAGAAAATAAGCCACTATATAGACTTTCGCCAATACGATTAATCAACAAGGGCTTTACTGGAGTAATTGGAACTATGTGAATTCCAAAAAATAGCACTAAGCCAACAATAAATAATTTCATTTCTAAGAATTTATTAAATCTGTAATAAATATATAAGGTTTATTTTTTGCATTATGTCAAAAAAAAGGTCATTCTAACCCATATATTTTACTATGATAATTTAGTTACTAGTAAAAACTCTCAATCACCCTAATAAAATAAAGTAGAAGTTAAATTGTTGATAGTTATTGTATAATGTGAAAGTTTTATCCAACATCGCGACTCCATGGAAAAAACATACAGTCCTGAGCAAATTGAAGCAAAATATCGCGATGTATGGGAGCAAGGTGATTTCTTCTCTTCGAAGCCCTCAGATTCCAGCCAAAATGTATTTAGCATAGCCCTTCCTCCGCCAAATGTTACTGGTAGTTTACATATGGGACATGCATTTCAGCACACCATTATGGACGTCTTAACAAGATACCATCGAGCTATAGGCGATCAAACTTTATGGCAACCTGGAACCGACCATGCCGGCATTGCGACACAAATGGTAGTTGAAAGACAACTAGCAAGAGAAAACAAAACTCGCCACGACCTTGGAAGAGAACAATTCATCGAAAAAATTTGGGATTGGAAAAATAAGTCCGGCGGCACTATTACCACTCAAATGCGACGACTTGGAGCCTCAGTAGACTGGAAAAGAGAGAGATTTACAATGGATAAGAAACTCTCAGATGCAGTACAAAAGGTCTTTGTTGATCTCTATAACGAAGGATTAATATATCGTGGCAAAAGACTTGTTAATTGGGATCCTGTTTTATTGACAGCAGTATCTGATTTAGAAGTCATAAGTACGGAAGAAACTGGCTCATTATGGCATCTGCGCTACCCAATAGCCGACTCTGATGAAGTTTTGATTGTTGCTACAACTAGACCCGAAACGATGCTTGGTGATAGCGCTGTTGCAATCCATCCTAATGACACAAGATATAAACATTTAATCGGGAAAAAAGTTATATTACCACTAACTAATCGACAAATCCCTATCATTAAAGACGAATATGTAGATATGGAGTTTGGCACTGGCTGCCTCAAGATTACCCCTGCACATGACTTTAATGACTACGATGTAGGTTTAAGACACAATCTCGAAATAATCAACGTCTTTACAGATGATGCAAAAATCAATAATCTTGCGCCTAAAGAGTATCAAAAACTTGACCGCTTTGAGGCTCGAAAACAAATAGTAATGGATCTAGAAAAACTTGATTTAATTGAAAGGATAGATCCCCATACATTGATGATACCTAGGGGTGATCGTACAAATAGCGTAATTGAGCCCTACATGACCGATCAATGGTTTGTCAAGATTAAGCCCTTAGCGAAGCCCGCAATTGATGCTGTCAAGAATGGCGATATCCGTTTTGTTCCGAGTAATTGGGAGAAAACTTATTACAACTGGATGGAAAATATCGAGGATTGGTGTATTTCTAGACAGATTTGGTGGGGCCATAGAATACCTGCGTGGTATGACGAAGCGGGTGAGATTTATGTTGCAAATAGTCTAGAAGAGGCTCAAAATCAAGCGGGTAAGGATGCTAAATTAATCCAGGATGAAGATGTACTAGATACATGGTTTTCTTCTGCCTTATGGCCATTCTCGACACTAGGTTGGCCGGAAAAAACGCCTGAACTGGCTCTTTTTTATCCTACCAGCGTATTAGTTACAGGGTTTGATATCATCTTCTTCTGGGTAGCTAGGATGATTATGTTTGGACTAAAGTTTGCTGATGATGTGCCATTTAAAGATATCTATATTACTGGCCTAATAAAGGATGGACATGGTCAAAAAATGAGCAAATCCAAGGGTAATGTTTTGGATCCTATCGATCTGATTGATGGCATTGGTTTAAAAGATTTGCTTGAAAAAAGGACACAAGGCATGATGCAGCCAGAGATAGCCACAAAGATTAAAAAGCAAACCGAAAAAGAGTTTCCAGACGGAATTCCGTCCTTTGGAACAGATGCCCTTAGATTCACTTTTGCAGCATTGGCTTCGTTTGGACGCGATATAAAGTTTGATTTACAGCGTGTAAAAGGTTATAGAAATTTCTGCAATAAACTTTGGAATGCTTCACGTTTTGTGTTGATGAAGATTGAAAACGAATCAATTAACTTTAAAGCAGAAACATCAACGCCTGATAAATGGATATTGTCCCGACTTCAACATACAAAGAACAGCGTTGAAAAGCATTTAGCAGACTACCGTCTAGACTTAATGAGTCAGACTCTATATGAATTCGTGTGGCATGATTATTGTGACTGGTATCTGGAACTATCCAAGCCCCTACTAGGTAATGAAAAAACAAAACCTGGTTGCCAAGCTACACTCATCAAGGTCTTGTCAGAAATATTAACCTTGCTGCACCCGGTCATACCTTTCATCACAGAAGAAATCTTTGAGCAATGCAGGAATTTCACTAATGATTCATCTGAAAGACTTATAGTCAAACCCTTCCCTATTGTTGATGAGGCATTATATTGCGCACCTGCAGAATCTGAAATTGTCTGGCTTCAAGATTTTATTCTAGGCATTCGTCAGGTTAGAGGTGAAATGAATATCCCCCCAGGAAAAATACTGCCATGCTTTATTCAAAATCTCAACTCTCAAGATGAAGTTTTTGTCAGTAATAATATGTCAATACTTTTAACTCTAGGCAAACTAGAGAATATAACTCAACTTAACAAAAATAAACCAGCCCCTGAATCTGCCACCACGCTTGTTGGTGAAATGAGGGTCCTTATACCTTTGACTGGTTTGATAGACAAGAATCAGGAAATTACAAGATTAAACAAAGAAATTAATAAATTAACTCTAAAGCAGCGACAATTCTCAGGCAAACTGAGTAATGAAAAATTTATTACAGCAGCGCCTCGAGCGGTAGTTGAAAAGGAACGTCAAAAACTTACTTTAGTCAAACAGGCTCTTGATGACTTAAAATTACAACTTGATAAAATATCGGCTCTATGAAATTATTAAATAATTTAGCTTTACTATTATTGTTCTTGGCTTCATCAACTTATGCCGAAACGTTCGTATATATTACTGATCAAGTAGACATCCCTATCAGATCTGAAAAGTTACTAGGCAACAATATTATTCGACTATTGCCATCCGGCACCAAGCTTATACTACAACAAATCACTGAAGATGGTTGGACAGAAGTTAAATATCAAGACACTATCGGATGGGTAAGTTCAAGATATCTTAGCAACAAAATAGCAGCACGTGAAGAGTTAAAACTGGCCAACACAGTAATAAGTGAGAATCAACTTCTAATTAGCAAATATGAAACTGAGCTAAATAATTTAAATAAACAATTACAAATACTAAACAATGAAAATAAAGAGTTGGTAATTAAGAGTTCAAAATCAGAAGCAGAAAAAAACCATATAGAGCAGATTTATCAAGATGCACTCAAGTTAGAGCATGAAAATGAGAAACTAAATCAAGAGCATCTTCAACTGAAAACTGAACTTCAGTTGGCCCAAAATAACTCTCAAATAGAACAAGACACAAGTCAAAGAAACTGGTTTATTGTTGGTGCACTGGTCTTGTTTTTTGGCATAGTTATTGGTTTTATTATGCCAAAAATGCTTAGCCGTAGGCGTTACTAATTCAACAAGGGAAAATATTATGAACTTAACAAAAAAGGCACTTACATTCGATGATATTCTGCTAGTGCCAGCACATTCAACAATACTACCTAAAGAGGTAGACTTGTCAACCCAGTTAACTAAGAATATTCGCTTACAGACACCAATACTTTCAGCCGCTATGGATACTGTAACTGAAGCCAACCTTGCAATTGCAATTGCACAAGAGGGAGGAATTGGTATTATTCATAAAAACATGTCTGCAGAATCTCAAGCAAAAGAGGTTAGAAAAGTTAAACGCTTTGAATCAGGAATCATAAAAGACCCTATCACTATTGAACCAAGGGCGACAATTCAGGATGTATTCGACTTGCAAGCGCAAAATGGAATATCAGCTCTGCCAGTTGTATCAAAAAATGTTGTGGTAGGATTGATTACAAGTCGAGATGTATTGTTTGAAACGCGCCTTGACGCTCTGGTTGAAAGTGTCATGACGCCACAAAAAAAATTAATCACCGTGACTGAAGGTACATCGATGGAAAAGGTCCGCACACTTTTGCAAAAACATCGAATTGAAAGAGTCTTGATTACTGACAAGAATTACAAACTCGGCGGCATGATTACGGTTAGTGACATTCAAAAATCTAGTGATTTCCCTAAAGCTGCCAAAGATGAACGTGAAAGGTTAATTGCTGGTGCTGCAGTTGGTGTTGGCGATGGCACAACTCAGAGAATCAATCTCCTTGTAGAGGCTGGTGTTGATGTGGTCGTAATTGATACAGCACATGGCCACTCGCAGCGAGTCTTAGATCGGGTGAAAAAGACAAAGAATGAACACCCAACATTAGAGATAATTGCGGGTAATATTGCAACTGGAAAGGCGGCTCTAGACTTAGTTAAAGCTGGCGCAGATTGTGTAAAGGTTGGGATTGGCCCAGGAAGCATTTGCACAACCCGAATTATTGCCGGTGTTGGCGTTCCTCAGGTTAGCGCTATAGCCGATGTTGCTGATGCTCTCAAGGGTTCAGGTATACCTCTGATTGCTGATGGCGGTGTCAGATTTTCTGGCGATGCTGCTAAGGCATTTGCCGCTGGTGCCTATAGCGTAATGCTTGGATCAATGTTTGCCGGAACTGAAGAGTCGCCCGGTGAAGTCGAACTTTATCAGGGCCGTTCCTATAAAGCCTATCGAGGTATGGGATCGATAGGAGCAATGGGCCAAGCGCATGGATCGTCAGACCGCTATTTCCAGGCCGAACTTGCGGCTGACAAACTTGTCCCTGAAGGTGTCGAGGGTCGTGTACCTTATAAAGGCTCTATTAGACCAATTATCAGTCAAATTGTCGGCGGAATTCGTTCCTCTATGGGCTATACTGGTTGTAAAAACCTTGAAACTATGCGCAATAAAGCAGAGTTCGTTCAAGTCACCTCTGCAGGCATGACAGAATCCCATGTACACGACGTTACGATTACCAAAGAAGCTCCAAACTACCACCAGTAATTCATCAGTGTAGCCTTCCAAAAAAAGTCATACGTGCAGATTCTGAGAGGGAGACACCGGGTTTAGAATTGTATGCAAGTACCGATAAAATTCTTATACGATTACCTTCTACAGGTGTCACTCTATGGATTGCATCACGACCCCTAAAAAGCACCAAGGATCCCGAAGTCATATTGAGCTTGTTTGATGTAATATCTCCTTGCAATAATTTCTCTACCCCTTCATAGTTCATCTCATCGTTTTCAGTTTTTCGAAAATCACGAATAAATTCAAACGATCCTCCACTCTTAGGCTCTTGAATCAATAACGTTATGGCGAATGAAGAATTGTCAAAATGCCAGCCTAATTCTTGACCTTCCTTGGCATAGTGAATATTGATTGATGAGAGCTGGTCTTCATATTCGTATAAAGCCTGCTCTCCAAGTACTGAGCATAGAAAACTCTGAAATTCATTAGACCTATATAATATTCTTAGTGGGGAGTTTATTGAGACTTGGTCATCTGTAATACATCCCTTTGAAGAATTGACAGTTAAGTTTTGTGGGTGCTCTGCAGGAAAGCCGGAATTTTGAGTTGTAAGGTAAACATTGTGCTCATTTATGCAGAAGTAGGCAAGCTTCTCTTTTGCTAAGGCCTCCTCTAAAACAAGACTGATAGCACTAGGAAGTAAAAAATTTTCAAGGACTAGCGAACCGTCACAGTTCAATAACACCTTGCATTGTTCCCTGAACTTAAGGTCATCCAATGGATGCCTTTTATAGTTAACAATATCAAATAATTCCTTTTTCATAAACCCATTTCAATTGAAAATGTTTATACAGTCACTGTTATCTTGGTCTCTGTTAGTATAGATTAAATTTTACTCTTTATATGTATAACGATTATCTTGACAGTGCTTGCAATTGTGTAAGTTCTGCAACAATTGAAATAATGAGTTTGAAGACTATATTTAGGGGATAATTTGATGGTTTTATTGGTTTTAGTAAGTTTTATCTAAAACATATCTTTTTCGGTATGTTTCAAATAAAGCTTATTGCGTCAAACCAGTAAAACTTTTTTTATTTTATTGGAGACACAATATGGACATGGATATTGTTCAAAAAAGCTTTGCATTGGGCAAAAGCCAGATTACATTTGAAACAGGAAGGATTGCCCGCCAGGCACACGGCGCTGTTCTTGCAAGTATGG
>MPLX02174058.1_pt1 | contig 12592 bp, 12 predicted proteins | sample 1617341 | NCBI WGS metagenome assembly MPLX02 (sample SAMN05944804, study PRJNA350692) | marine metagenome | biome: marine; feature: ODZ; material: water; isolation source: 120 m water sample filtered on 0.2 um supor filter | place: Pacific Ocean | collected 2012-04-08 | depth 120m m | reverse complement strand
TCCAACCCAAAAGTGGCCAAACAGTTGCTCGCTATTGCAGAAAAAGCCCGCACCGAAATTGGTGATTATAATCGTATCGGGAGTGGCGCACGTTTTTTTGATGAAGGAGTGCATCGGCCGGACGTAAAGAAATGGATTCAGCAAAAATAAGCCATGAAATCAATAACCCGAAAAATAATTGTCTTCTGCATAATTCCGTTTGCTTTGCATGCGCAGCAGCAGCGACCCAACTTCCTGTTCTTCCTTGTGGACGACATGGGCTGGGCTGACATTGGGGCCAATCGCAGCACGTTTCACGAGACCCCCAACATCGACCGCTTGGCCAGGAGCGGCATGCGCTTCACGCATGGCTATGCGGCCGGTTCCGTCTGCAGCCCGACGCGCGCCAGCATCATGACCGGCAGGCATCCGGTCCGGGTCGATATCACCGACTGGATCCCCGGCCAACCCAACCGTGCGACGAATCCCCTGCTCCACCCCGACGACCGCAGCCACCTGCCCCTCGAGGAAGTCACCATTGCCGAGGCGCTCAAGGAACACGGCTACCAGACCTTCTTCGCAGGCAAATGGCACTTGGGCAACGAGAGCCAATGGCCGACTGATCAGGGCTTCGACATCAACATCGGCGGCCATCATCGAGGCTCTCCTCCCGGCGGCTACTACGCGCCGTGGAACAACCCTGTTCTCAAGGCCAAGCGCAAGGGCGAATACCTCACAGAGCGCCTCACTGAGGAGTCTGTCAAATTCCTGGAAGAACGCGACCAAGCCAAGCCGTTCCTGCTCTACCTCTCCTACTACAACATCCACACTCCGATTCAGGCGTACAAGAAACACATCGACCACTATCAGTCCAAGGCGGGCAAGGCGTTCGAGGGCAAAACACCGACTGAGCCGGAGCACAATGGCACCAACCGCCTGCGGCAGGACAACCCAGCCCTGGCCTCGATGGTGGCCGCCGTCGACGACAGCGTCGGCGCGCTTCTGGCCAAGTTGACGGAACTTAAACTCGACGAGAGCACCGTCGTCATATTTTTCAGCGATAACGGAGGGCTCAGCACCCTCCAGCGTGGACGCTTCGGCCCCGGTTGCAACCTCCCGCTCCGGGCCGGCAAGGGCTGGTTGTACGAGGGCGGCGTGCGCGAGCCGACGATCATCCGCGCCCCCGGCGTCACCCAGCCCAGCAGCGTGTCACACAAGCCAATGGTGAGCATGGATTTCTTCCCGACCATGCTCGATCTGGCCGGCATCCCGCTCCAGCCCAAGCGGCACATCGACGGCCAAAGCCTCATGCCCCAGCTCAAAGGCAACCACTCCGGTATGCGAACCTTCTACTGGCACTATCCTCACTATCACGGCTCCGCATGGAAACCGGGCGCCTCCATCCGCGACGGCGACTGGAAACTCATCGAGTTTTACCACTACAAAGACTTCGAGCTTTACAACCTTGCCAATGACCCCGGCGAACGCCACAACTTGGCCAAGGACAACCCCAACTTGGCCAAGCGCCTACGGGCCAAGCTTGTCGCGTGGCAAAAGCGGATGAACGCCAAGATGCCGGTGCCCAATCCCGACTACGATCCCGGGGTCGAATCCGCCAAACGAAAGCCACAGTCAATATGACTCACGGTTTGAAAGCCATCCGTCTCGCTTGGTTTTGGCTGCTGGCTTTTCCCTTGACAGTTTTGCCGGAGCAGCCGCTTGAATGGATTCGCCCGAATGCCGGTGGAGACGGCTTCGTTCGCGGCGAACGCACGGAGCCGTTCCACGTCTGGGGATTCAATTACGATCACGACGAACCCGGGCGCCTGCTCGAGGACTACTGGGAGTCGGAATGGGACACTGTCGCGGCGGATTTCGCGGAGATGAAGGCGCTGGATGCCAATGTCGTCCGCATCCACCTGCAACTCGGCCGGTTCATGGACACGCCCGATCAACCGAACACCAAGGCGCTCGCTCAACTCAAGCGCTTGGTTCGCCTGGCGGAGGAAACCGGGCTGTATCTCAACCTCACCGGCCTGGGCTGCTATCACAAAAAGGACGTCCCGCCGTGGTACGACAAACTGGGCGAGACCGCCCGCTGGAAAACCCAGGCCCACTTTTGGGGAACCATTGCCAAGGTGGGCGCCGACAGCCCGGCCATCTTTTGTTACGATTTGATGAACGAGCCGATCCTGCCCGGCAAGAAGAAGGCAACCGACTGGCTGGGGGGTGAGTTCGGCGGCAAACATTTCGTGCAGCGCATCGCCCTGGACTTGGCCGGGCGCACGCGCCAGCAGGTGGCCAAGGCGTGGGTGGACAAACTGGTGGCAGCCATCCGCCGCCATGATCAACGGCATATGATCACCGTCGGCGTCATCCCTTGGGCGCTCACGTTTCCCGGAGCCAAGCCGTTGTTTTACGCGCCGGAAGTCGGGGCGAAACTCGACTTTGTCAGCGTCCATTTTTATCCAAAGACGGGAGAGGTCGACAAGGCTCTCAAGGCGCTGGCCGTGTACGACGTGGGCAAGCCGCTGGTGATCGAGGAGATGTTCCCCCTCAAGTGCGGCCTCCCGGAACTGGACCGGTTCGTAACGCAGTCCGCCAAGACCGTCGACGGCTGGATCGGCTTTTACTGGGGCCACACGTTGGAGGAATATCGAATCGACAAACCCAGCCTGAAATCCGCGGTCATGCTGCAGTGGCTCGGGTATTTCCAGACCAACGCCCGGCTCAGAACCGAAGTCCCCGGAAACAATAGGCGATGAAACCCTCCCCAAGAATCGCCTTCCTCGGAACCGGCCTCATGGGGGCGCCGATGTGCCAAAATCTCCTGTCTGCAGGGCTGCCGCTTACTGTGTGGAATCGCAGCCTGGCCAAGGCCGAGCCCCTGGCCAAGCGCGGAGCCATCGTCGCCGACTCACCGCAAAGCGCTGCCTCCGATGCCGATGTGGTCATCACCATGCTCTCCGACGGGCCGGCGGTGTCGGAGGTGATGTTCGAGCAGGGCGCGGCAGACGCCATCCGCGAAGGTGCCACCCGCATCGACATGGGCTCCATTGGCGCTGACGAGGCCATCGACCACGCCAAGCGTCACTCCGAGCGCGGCGTGCGCTATCTCGACGCCCCGGTGTCCGGTGGCACTAGAGGCGCGGCGGCGGGCGAACTGGCCATCATGGCCGGCGGCAACGCGGAAACCTTCGCGGCGATGCAGCCGGTCTTTGCGCCGCTTGGCCAAGCGACGCACGTGGGCCCAAACGGCTGCGGCCAACTGGCCAAGCTTGCCAACCAGGTGATTGTGGCCATCACCATCGGCGCGGTGAGCGAGGCATTGATTCTCGCCGGCGGAGGCGGTGCGGATCGCGCGAAGGTGCGCGAGGCGTTGCAGGGCGGCTTTGCCTCCAGCCGCATCCTCACCGAGCACGGACAGCGAATGGTAAAGCGCAACTTCGAGCCGGGCGGCCCGGCCAAGTTTCAGTTGAAGGATTTGCGCAACGCCCTCAGCGCCGCCGACCGCCTTGGCCTCGACCTGCCCATCACCAAGCTGCTGCACGGGCTCTTCGATGCCATGGTGCAAAGCGGCAAGGGCGACATGGATCACAGTGGCCTGCTGACCCACTTGGAGGCGTTTAACAACATCAACGGTAACTGACATGAAGATCATCATCACCGGCGGCGGCGGATTTCTGGGTTCACAACTCGCCGCGATGCTGCTCGACCGCGGCGAACTCACCGGCTCCTCCGGCGACCAGGAGCCAATCGAGGAAATGGTGCTGATCGATGCGCGCTTCCCTATGCCGCAGAACGACCCACGGGTGCAGCAAATCGTCGGCGACATCAGCGAAAGCAACGTAATCGACGAGGCTATTGGCAGTTCACAAAACATTTCCATTTTTCACCTCGCCTCGATGGTGAGCGGCGAATGTGAGGAGCGCTACGACGATGCCCTGCGGGTGAATCTCGATGGTGGGAGGAATGTTTTCGAGGCCGCGCGTGCAGCGAAAGGCAGACCGCGCGTGGTCTTCGCCAGCAGCATCGCCTGTTTCGGTGGAGCCGCGATGGCCACACCGGTTAGCGACTTGGCCAAGCAAACGCCGCAGACCACCTACGGCATGACCAAGGCCATGTGCGAGTTGCTCATCAACGACCACACTCGCAAGGGCCACTTCGACGGCCGGTCGGCGCGTCTGCCCACCGTGATCATCCGCCCCGGCAAACCCAACGCCGCCGCCTCCAGCTGGGCCAGCGGGATGTTCCGCGAACCGCTCAACGGCGAGACCTGCGACCTGCCGGTGCGCCGCGATCAACCGCACCCGATGACCGGTTTCCGCACTGTCGTCGAGTCGTTCATCGCGTTGCACGAAGTGCCGGCGGAGCGCTTGGGTGACGACCGCGCCTACGGACTGCCCGCGCACCAAGTCACCCCAGCCCATGCCGAAACAGTGCTGAACGAATTGGCCGGAGAGAAAAAACTGGCGCTTGGTCAAGTGATGGACGCCTTCGATCCGCATATTCAGGCCATCGTCGACAACTGGCCCACCGCCGTGGACGGCTCGCGCGCCGTGGCGCTTGGCCTGCCCGAACCCCCGCCTCTCAAGCAGATCGTTGAGCAGTATCTCGAGACTTTTGGCCAAGCGGAATAAACCATTGCCGGCCGGCAAGCATTCACGCAGTCTGCCGTCACGAATTCTAATGCGACACAAGCCGATCAAATCCAAACTCTTTGTCCTGAACCGTCAACGTCTTGCCGAGCAGATGACACCAAATTCGCTTGCGGTGGTGAATGCGAACGATGTGCTCCCCACCAACGCCGACGGCACACTCCCCATGCAGCCCAACGCCGACTTGTTTTACCTCAGCGGCATTGAGCAGGAGGAAAGCGTGCTGCTGCTGTTTCCCGACGCGGCAGAGGAGAAACACCGCGAGATTCTGTTCCTGCGCCAACCCAATGAGCACCTGCAAATCTGGGAGGGCCACAAGCACACGAAGGCCGATGCCCAAAAGATTTCCGGGATCAAAAATGTGCAGTGGCTGTCGGAATTCCCGGTGATGTTTCGCTCCTTGATGTGCGAAGCAGAATCGGCCTACTTGAACAGCAACGAATACAAACGAGCCAAAGTTGAAGTGGAGACGCGCGACGCGCGTTTTATCCGCCAATGCCGGAAGGATTTCCCACTACACACCTATCGCCGACTCGCCCTGTTGTTGCACCAGTTGCGTGTGGTGAAGACGGATCTGGAAATTGAGCTATTGAAAGAGGCGATCGATATTACCGCCAAAGGCTTTCGACGGGTGCTGCGTTTTGTGAAACCAGGCGTAACCGAATATGAAATCGAAGCCGAACTGGCACGCGAATACATCAAGCGCCGAGGCAAGTTTGCCTACCCACCAATCGTCGCCACCGGAAAGAACAACTGCATACTGCACTACCTGCAGAATGACCAGATTTGCCGGAAGGGCCAACTGCTGCTAATGGACGTGGCTTCCAGCTATGCCAACTACAACGCTGATCTCACTCGGACTATCCCGGTGAGCGGCAAGTTCAGTCGTCGGCAAAAACGGGTTTACAACGCCGTCCTGCGCGTGCTGCGAGCGGGCATTAATAACGCCACAGTTGGTAAACTCCACCGCGACTGGACCAAGGAAGCCCAGTCCCACATGAACGAGGAACTGCTCAAGCTTGGCCTGCTCAAGCCCGGCCAAGTGAAGAGGCAGGATCCCGACAAACCCGCCTGCCGCAAATACTTCATGCACGGCCTCGGCCATCCGCTGGGTCTCGACGTGCACGATGTCGGCGACGCCAACGTCCCCTTCGCCCCCGGTACCGTCCTCACCGTGGAACCGGGCATCTACCTCCCGGACGAGGGGTTCGGCATCCGCCTTGAGGACGACATCGTCGTGACCGAGGACGGCCCGATCAACCTCATGGCGAAAATCCCAATCGAGGCCGATGAAATCGAATCCATGATGAACCGGTGATGCACGCGGCATGATCATGCTGCGCGCAGATTTGCAGGATTACAAACCGCCCAGGTTCGCACCGGGCGACTTGGTTTGCCATGTGCGTTATCATTACCGCGGCGTGGTGGTGGCGCATGACCCCAGGTGCATGGCCGGTGAGGCATGGTATCAATCCAACCAGACCCAGCCGGACAAGAATCAGCCCTGGCACCACGTGCTGGTGCATGATTCAGCTTCGGTCACGTATCCCGCCGAGAGCAGCCTTGAGTCTGATGATAGCGGCGAGCCGATCAGTCATCCATTGCTGGACCAGTTTTTCAGCGAGTTTGCCGATGGACGTTACCAACGCAACGATGTGTACTGGCCCCGAACAAGTTCCTGATCCCTAATGAACAAAATCACGGTTCTCCTCTGCTTGTTCTGCGCGTTGATGCTCCAGACACAGTCCGCTGACAACCTGGCCAGAGATCAACTGGTGGCTTGGTGCATCGTGCCGTTCGATGCGAAGCAGCGCGGGCCGACCGCGCGGGCCGAGATGTTGGTGCGACTGGGTCTCAAGCGCGTGGCCTACGATTGGCGCGTGAAGCATGTGAAGGAGTTTGAGGAGGAGATTCTGCAGTATAAAAAGCATGGACTGGAGTTCTTTGCCTTCTGGGGCGCGCATGAAGAGGCGTTTCGCTTGTTCGCGAAGCACGGGATTCACCCGCAGGTCTGGAGCACCGCGCCCAGCCCGGAGGCCAAATCACGGAAGGCACACGTGGCCACTGCAGCCAAGGCGTTGTCGCCGCTGGTGAAGCGAACACGGCAGCTTGGCTGCAAGCTTGGCCTCTACAACCACGGCGGCTGGGGCGGCGAGCCGGCCAACCTTGTGGCGGTGTGCGAGTATCTTCGGGCGCATCACGATGCTGGGCACGTCGGCATTGTTTACAATTTCCACCATGGGCATGGACATATCACGGATTTCGAGAAGTCGCTGAAGCTGATGCAGCCGTACCTGCTCTGCCTCAATCTCAACGGGATGAACGACGACGCTCACCCGAAGATTCTGCCGCTTGGCCAAGGGCGGCATGAGTCGGCGATGCTGAAGGCCATTCGCCAATCCGGCTACAAGGGGCCGATCGGCATCCTCGATCATCGCAGTGACACCGACACCGAAGTCGCCCTGCGTGAAAACCTCACCGGTTTGAAGAAGCTTCTCAAGCAACTCGATGCCAGGGAGGCACTCAAGTCCTATCGAGATTAACTTTGCCTCCGAAAGCAAAAAAACAGGGCGACATGAAAGCCGCCCTGCACAATGAATGGAGTGTCTGCCGAGATCAGTAACCTTAACCAAGCAGTCTTAACGCTGATTGCGGTATAATATTGGCCTGTGCCAGCATGGCCGTGCCGGTTTGAACCAGTATGTTGTAACGAGCGAAGTTGGTGCTCTCCTTGGCAACATCCACATCCTTGATCCGGCTGCTTGCCGCCGCAATGTTTTCACTCTCGATGGACAACTGCTGTTCCGTCATGTTCAACCGCTGGATGTTCGCACCCACACTGGCTCGCATGTCCGACAGGTTCTGAATGGCTGTCGCGATATTGCTCAACGCCGCTGCCGCACTCGTCGTGGTCGTGATCGCCGAGCTAACCCCCATGTAGATGTTGGCCAAGCCGGTCGTCACGGTGGCCGATGTCATGTCCACCGCGGCCATGCCAAACGATGCGGCATTACTGTCAATGGTCACATTATTACTGCTGCTTGAAAACAATGTCACAGTATTGTACTTCTTCGAACCGATGTCGCTGATGTAGCTCTGCAACTGGGTGAATTCAACGCTGTAGTTTGAGCGATCCGTGTTGGTTTTTGTGATGTCCTGGGACAGGACTGTCAGTTCACTCATACGCTCAATCGCCGTCTGTACCTTCTGCAGGAAGCCATCCTGTGTCTGGGAAAATGAAACGGCATTCCCCACATTGGCACTGGCGGCATCTGTTCGTTTCAATTGAGCATCCAGCTTTAGCGCTGCGCCCAAGCCTCCCGGATCATCCGAGATAAGGGTGTGTTTGCTACCAGAAGAAAGGCGAGCCAGTGACTCACCCAGTTTTTGAGAGGATTCAGTTAACAGGCGTGAAGCCCTTATTGCTGCAATATTGGTGTTGATTATCATGAGACATCTCCATTTGTCGTTTTATTAGCGTCCATGCGTGGAAGACCTTTTTCATCGGCGTCTTCCATACTCCACCGCGGCATTAGGCAATGCCACAAGTCATGGATTAAATCGACATGCCCACGATAAACTTTAGTAAAAATTGAAAATAATTAAATTTTCTTAAATCATTGCAATCAAACAAGTTAGATTATTTTAATTCAGAAAGAACGGTGATTTTTCTGCGTATTTCCCGAATTGGACCAGACCAATCCCCCGGTTCAGACTGACGGAGCAGCGTGGCACTAGGATACCAAGGGGAGTCTTTCCGGCCGAGCATCCAGCGCCAATCCGGCCCGTACGGGAGCAACACCCAGACCGCTTGGCCAAGCGCGCCGGCCAAGTGGGCGACGGATGAATCGATTGTGATCACCAAGTCCAGTGTCGTGACAAGCTGGGCCGTCTCAAAGAAGTCAACCGGATCGCACAGCGTCTCCTTCAGGCTCGGCGCGGCGAGCACCTCGCCGACTCCTGGGCCGACCTGCAAACTGACAAAGTCGATGCGCGGCAACTCCAACAACGGCCTTAGCAGTTCAAAATCCATCGATCGGTTGCGGTCGTTGTCGTGGCAAGGGTTGCCGGCCCAGCACAAGCCGACCTTTATCCGGTCTGCAGCAGCGGACCTGCTTTCGCTCCCGACATGAAGGTAGGGTGTGGCGTTGGGGATCGACGTGGGATCGGAGCAAAACACACCGCCCAAGTCCAGCAGCGAAACCTGATAGTCCACCGGCGGCAGCGCGCCTCCCCTTGGGATCACCTCACCCGCTCCGTTCACGGTCTCAAACAGACGCACCAGTTGAGGTTGGGCTTCAAACACCACCTCAGCCCCCATCTCCGCAACCCATGGCACGAAGCGGACGAACTGGATCGCATCCCCGAAGCCCTGCTCATCCCACACGAGAACCCGCTTACCGGTCAGCGGCTGGCCGGTCCATTTCGGGATGGATTGATGGCGCTTGGCATCCTGCAGCGACCCGGTGCCCCAGCGCCAGCGATTCTCGGCCCAGCCCTCCCGATACTCGCCGTTGAGCAACAGCGCGTGAGCCAGGTCGCGGTGCGCCTCGGCAAATTCGGGATGCTCCTCGACTGCCTCGCGAAGCAACCGGATCGCCTCCGGTAGTTGGCCAAGTTCGCGGGTTGTGTTGGCCAGGCTCACTTTCAACTGCCCGTCGGCCGGGGCGAGTTTAACACCACTCCGGAACGCATCCGCCGCTTGACCAAGCGCATGCAGCCCCCGCAGCGCATTGCCCTTGGCCAGCCAGGCGGACGGCTGGTTTGGATTGATCTGAACGGCTTTTTCGGCCGCCTCCAGAGCTTCAGAACAGCGGCTCAACAGGTTCAAGGCTTGGGACAGGTTAATCCACGCCTCTGTGAAATCAGGCAGGACTTCGGTGGCCGCACGGTACGCTACGATGGCTGCCTCGATCGAACCGGCCTGCTGCTGGGCCAGGCCCCTGTTGTAATTGACCACCGGGTTTTCAGGGACAACTTCCAGCGCTTGGTCAAACAATCGCAGTGCCTCGTCAATTTCCCCGGATTTGGCCCGTTCAATCCCCTCTTGTAGCAGTGCGTTGGCTCTGTCTTGCTCCGGCACGGGCCATTTGTCCCACCGGCAACCCCTTTGCCGCAACGGTTTTCTGGCACAAACGAAACTTACCCTCGGCAGCAATCCGGGCTACACTGCCGGCGCATGATTCGGAATATCATTTTCGACTGGTCGGGCACGCTGGTGAACGACCTGCCCGGCGTCTGGAAGGCGACCAACCATGTCCTCGAGCAGGCCGGCGTCCCGACGCTCACGCTGGACGAATTCCGCAGCGAGTTCCAGTTGCCGTTCACCGGGTTCTATGCGCGGTTCACACCGGACATCCCGCTCGAGACGCTCGAAGGCTGGTTCCACAGCAGTTTCCGGGAAGTGTGCGGCGACATGACCGCCCTGCCCCATGCGAGCGACTTCCTTGATTTCTGCAGAGCCAAGAAAATCCGCTCCTTCGTTCTCAGCACGGTCAACCCCGAGTACTTCACCGTGCAGGCCGGCAATACCGGGATGGACGACTGCTTTGAAAAACTTTATCTCGGCATCTGGGACAAGCGTGAGAAAATCCACGAAATCATCCGTGAAAACAACCTGCTCGAGGATGAGACGCTGTACGTTGGCGACATGCAGCACGATGTCGAGACGGCGCATCACGGCGGCATTCACTCCTGCGCCCTGCTCACCGGCTACAACACGCTCGAACAACTCCGCCAAAGCAGGCCCACCGTCATCGCCACGCATCTCGATGAGTTGAAGACCCTCTTACTGGCCAACGACCTGTCCCTGCCAAGCGGCCCTGGCAAAGCGGACAACGGCCGGAGACCCGTCCCCACGGTTGGCGCGCTGATTTACAACGCGCTTGACCAAGTGTTGTTGGTGCGCACCGATAAATGGTCCGGCAAATGGGGCATCCCGGGCGGCAAGATTGAATACGGCGAATCATCTGAGGAGGCGCTCCGCCGCGAAGTCGCCGAGGAAACCGGCCTCCAGATTGACGACATCGAGTTTGTGCTCGCGCAGGACTGCATCAACTCCGGGGAGTTTTACCGACCCGAACATTTCATCCTGCTCAACTACACCTGTCGCCTCTCAGGCAAAGCTGACGTGACCCTCAACGAGGAGGCGCAGGCTTTCCGTTGGATGAGCGAAAGCGAAGCGATGCAACTCAACCTCAACCAACCCACGCGCACGCTGCTCGAAACCGTCACGGCCTGGTCGGCGATCCCAACTGATGCCTGACCGAATCACCATCAAGGATCTGGAGGTCCGGTTTCATGTCGGTGTGCCGGACGAGGAACGTGCGGAGCCCCAAAAACTGATCATCACCATTGAGATGACGCACGACCTCGGCCCAAGCGGAGCCACCGACAACTTGGCGGAGACGATTAATTATTATACCGTCTGCCAAGCAGTCAAAGCACTTGGCCAAGCGCGCCGATGGAAACTTATCGAGGCGCTGGCAGACGATATTTGTGAACGTGTGCTCGATCAATTCAAGCCAAGCGCGGTGCGGGTCGTGATCAAGAAGTTCATTCTGCCCGACACCCGTTGGGTCAGTGTCGAAATGACACGGCCTGCGTGTTGACTGCCGGTAACCGGACATTGTGATGCGTGCAAAGACAACTCTCCTGACAGTAGTGCTCGGGCTCCTTGGCTATTCAGCTCTCGGCGACACGGCTACCTCCGAATTCCTGCCGAACAGTGAGCGGCGCGATCCGGTGATCGAGAACATCCTCATGTGGGACGCCGTGGCCAAGATTCACGACGCGAAGCCGGACGAAAAGGATATCGGTTTCGAGTTTCGTTTTCAAAACAACACAGGCGGTGAGGTCCAAGTCAGGCGGACGAAATCCACCTGCGGTTGCACGGTGGCGCGTTTGCCCAAGCTGCCGTGGACCATTGCGGCAGGGCAACGCGGCAGCATCCCCGTCACGATGGACATCCGCGGCAAAACCGGCGTCATCACCAAGACCATCATCGTGGTGACCGACAAGGGCCTCATCCCGCTCAAGGCGCGGGTTGCCATCGGCGCGGCTTCCGAGCCGCTTGTGAAACGCTCAAAGGAGGAACGCGCCGCCAATCTCCGGGCCGCCGCGCAAAACCGGCAGGCCATTTTTCAGGGCAAGTGCATCGAGTGCCACGTCAAGCCTACTATCGGAAAACGGGGCAAACAACTTTATGCAACTGCCTGCGGCATCTGCCACGATGCGAAAAACCGGGCACCGTTTGTCACCGAACTTCGTGCGTTGGCCAGCAACAGAGACAGACAATACTGGGAACAATGGACCGCCGAGAGCAAACCGGGCACGTTGATGCCGGCCTTTGCAAAGAAACACGGTGGACCGCTCGATGACTCGCAGATTAATTCCCTTGTGGCCTATCTGACCCGAATTTTTCCGCGCGAGATCAAAACCAAAAAAGCAGTGCAAGCAGCCGCGATTGTCAAGAAGGTGCTGCCACTCAAATGAGCGGCTTGTTCATCACCTTCGAGGGCATTGAGGGGTGCGGCAAGTCGACTCAGATTGAGCGCTTGGCCAAGCGCCTGGCCAAGGCCGGCCGCGAAGTCGTCAACCTGCGCGAGCCGGGCGGCACACTCATTGGCGAGGCGATCCGCGAAGTCGTCAAGCATCCTCCCGGCGATGCCCCGATCTCGCCCGATACCGAGTTGCTGCTCATGAATGCCAGTCGTGCGCAGCTTGTTCAGGAAGCGATTCGCCCAGTCCTGGCCAAGGGCGCCGTGGTGCTATGCGACCGTTTTTACGACTCATCGATGGCCTATCAGGGCTTCGGCCGCGAACTCGACTTGGCCAATGTTCAGCAAGCGATCGATCTGGCCGTCGGCGACACCATGCCGAACCTGACACTGCTTCTCGACATTCCATTGAGTGTCAGTCAAGCCCGCGTCTCTGACCGACATCAATCAACCGGC
>MPLX02193068.1_pt1 | contig 12598 bp, 14 predicted proteins | sample 1617341 | NCBI WGS metagenome assembly MPLX02 (sample SAMN05944804, study PRJNA350692) | marine metagenome | biome: marine; feature: ODZ; material: water; isolation source: 120 m water sample filtered on 0.2 um supor filter | place: Pacific Ocean | collected 2012-04-08 | depth 120m m | reverse complement strand
CCAAAAGGGTGACCGATAATCCCCATCACCGGGGCAGGAAGGAACCTGTCACGGTAGTATCATTGGTTAGCATGATGCGGCTATTGGGTTGACGATTGGCCCACTTTCACTTCAACGCGAAGACGGTGTTGCGTGAGCATTTCCACGCAACAAACGGATGAGGAGCGGCCCGTGATAGACGACAACGACTTTGAAAACACTGTCCTGTATGTACAGACGCATGGGCGAGACACGCCCGAACGCAGCGCCACGCCGTTCTTCCTGGCGACGGCAGCAGCGGCGATGGACAATGAAGTCTCGATTTATTTCACCATGAATGGACCCCAGCTGCTGGCGAAGGGTGCGCCGGATGAAATTATTGTGCCAAAGGCCGGCGGCGGCGGTAGGGAATTGCGCTATTTTATTGACCAGGCGCTGGGGATTGGTGTGCGCCTGTTGGTGTGCCAGCCTTCGCTGGACTTGCATGGCTATAGTATGGATGACATGATTGACGGCGTTGAAATGATTGGCGGCGCTGCTTTCAACGACATGGCTATAAACGCTGACGCAGTAATTTCGTTTTAGCTGACCGCCATGGGTCTTTTTGCCGACAAATACCCCGACGTCTCGTACGAGGAAAAACTACGCCTGTGGGATGAGGTCAAGGCTGACGCTCGCTTCCCCGATTATTTGTATGGCTGCTACGAATGTGGAATATGCGTGTCGGCTTGCCCTTCGGCGCGATTCTACGACTTCTCCCCACGCAAAATCGCCCAGGCCGCTGCGCGCGAGGACATAGAGCTTATCTACGAGCAGATGAACGATGATGTCTGGAACTGCTCGCAGTGTTTCTCATGCAATCGTTGTCCGCGCCAGAATTCGCCCGGCGGCGTCATCACTGTACTGCGCGAGGTAGCGGTTAACAACGGCTTGAAATCCGCGGCACAGGCGCTCGAGGGCTATAGCCGCATTGTGTACAAGATTATGGGCACGGGCACGCAGGTCTCCCCAGACATGCTTCAGCCCGATGCCTTCCCGGACTGGGGCCCGCAGGTGAAACAGGTCTCGGATGAGCTAGATCTGTGGCGGCGCGCACTTCCGCCCGAGACATTGCACACCACCAAGGCCAGCTGGCAGGTGGACGAGAGAACCCTGATTGAGCTTTATCTCATCTGGTACAACACCGGAGTGATGGATATGATCGCCAATGTGGACGAGGGCTTGAACCTTATTCTCAGTGATGTGATGGAAGAAATGCTGGAAGAAGCTGGCTACGAGATCTAAGGCCTGGCAGCGGCAATGGAGGCAGCGATGAACGTGCGCGTTGCAGTGCAACCTGAAACAGAACGGCGTTTTGACCGTAACGCGGAAGACCCTCGCAGCGAGGATTTCCACGACCATCTCTTCGCGTTGGAGGAGGAGGGAGAGTTGGTTGTGCAGCGGGTACCCGAGCCTTTCATCGAGGTCATGACTAAATATGGCCGCACGAAGAAGATTCCGCTCGACCAGACCTGGCACCACAAATCATGCGGGCAGTGCGGGCACATTCCCGGCTATTCCACGTCGATCATCTGGATTGTGCGCAAATTGGGTTATGACTATTTGGATCCGACCGACCAGACCTCCTGCACGGCGTGGAATTATTACGCATCCGCCACCTCGAATGCCCCGGCACAGGCGGCGGTTGCGCACCGTAATTTCGCTGCGGCTTACGAGACGGGCTACTATCCGCTCATCCATTGTGGCACATCATACGGCCATTACAAGGAGACGCGTGAGGAGATCATGCATCACGCTGAACTGCGCAAACAGGTGCGTGAGGTAATGGGAAAATTGGGCAAGCCGCTGGTAATTCCAGAGGAGATTGTGCATTATTCCGAATACATCCACGCGGCGCGCAACATGATTGCTGAGCGGCAGGTGTTCGATTTCTCCGACATCGGCGTGTGCATTCACCCGGCCTGCCATTACTATAAATTGGTGGAAGAGGACGCCATTTACGATGAGGACATCTATGGCGGACAGCGCACTGCGACGGTGACCGGAGTGGTCACCGCGCTTGGCGCGGAAGTGCGCGACTATTCTACCTTCTTTGATTGCTGTGGCTTCGGTTTTCGTCATATCCTCGTCTCGCGGGATTTCACGCGTTCCTTTGCGACGCTGCGCAAGATCGAGGTGATGAAAGAGGAGGCCGATCCCGATGTGGTTATCTCGCATGACACAGGCTGTGTCACCACGCTGGACAAAAGCCAGTATGCCACCGGAGTGGCGCACGGCGCTAATGTGGGCGTGCCGGTGATGTCCGATTCCCAATTTGCGGCGCTGGCGATGGGCGCGCACCCTTATCGCATTTGCCAGCTGCACTGGCATTCCACCGAATATCGTCCACTGTTGGAGAAAATGGGGATTGACCATGAAAAAGCGTGGGCAGAATTCCAGCAGGACCTTGAAGACTTGAAATCGGGCAAGAAAGAATACCTGACCTGGGAAGACATCGAGAACTGAGGAGGGCGTGATGGCAGCGGAAAGTGTACTTATTATTGGGGGCGGGCCGGCCGGACTGGAAGCCGCGCGGCTGCTGGCTGACATTGGCACGCCAGTCACCCTGGTGGAAAAGCGCGCCGAGCTCGGCGGCATGCCCATTGCGGAAAGATATGCGGCGCTCACGCACGGCTTCCGTGATGCCGAATCGATGATTAATAACATGGTCGGGGCTGTATCCGCTTCGCCGCTGGTAGACGTGCGTCTTGGTGCTTCCGTTGTGGAGGCGGAGGGCGAGGCCGGGGCCTTTCGCGTGACTGTAGCCAAAGAAGGAAACGGGGCTGGTGAGGTTGTGGAAGCGGGTGCGGTAATCCTTGCCACCGGGTTTCAGCATTTTGACCCGGGCCGCGAGACGCAGACATACGGTTATTACGAGTATCCTGACGTAATCACGTTGAGCGATGCTGAGGGCATGCTCAAGGATGATGTCTTCCTGAAGGCGAACGGGGACAAACCCGAGCGGGTGGCTTTCATCCAGTGTGTTGGTTCGCGTGACCGCCAGATTGGCAACGAGTATTGTTCCAAGGTGTGTTGTGGAATCTCATCCAAACTGGCGATCGAGGTGCGGGAGAGATTGCCGGACACCAAGTGCTTTATCTTCTACATTGACATGCGCATGTACGGCTTTTGGGAAAACGAAATCTATTGGCCTGCGCAAGAGAAGCACCACGTGCAATATGTGAAAGGCATTGTCACTGAAGTCATTAAGAAAGGCGAGCGCCTGCTCATTCGCGGCGAAGATACCACGATGGGGCGACCAGTGGAAGTGCCGATGGACATCGTGGTTCTGGCTGTGGGAATGGAGCCCAGTCGCGGCACGCGTGACCTGGCGAAAGTGTTCGGCGTAAAACAAAACCAATATCGCTTCATCGAGGTGCCGCATGATGCGCTCGATCCGGTTGCGACATCGGTGCCGGGTGTTTTTGTTGCCGGGGCGGCAGCCGGACCGAAGGATCTGGACGACACTATGGGCATGGCCGGGGCAGCGGCGATTAAGGCGGCCGCATGGATTCGCAAAGTGGTTACTGCTGCGTGATGCGTCGTTTGAATGCGACTTTCGCTCAGCGAAAACCCCACTCCGTGAGATTATGGTGACGACACGACCGGGGGACTGAATCTTGGTTTTGGAACATATATCGGCTGAGCAGCCGGTGGATATGGCGGCGGCGCAGGAGTTCATGCGGGCAACTCTGGAAAAAATCGACCGAGCGGAACTGAATGCTTTGGAAGCGGAGATGCAGCAGAAAGGCAAGTGGCTGCGCGAGCTCGTGGCCCCGGAGGCGCTTCCGTCACTGACGGAGGAAGAGCTCATTAAGCTTCTGCGGTCCGTGTTCGCCACGCGGCGGCGGGCAACAGAGATCCTCGCGGCTGTGGGCGCCGAGAAGTTGAAGGATGGCATCCGCGAGTTGCTTCATACCGAGCTTCCGGTAGCGCAGCGCTTTCGTGATTTCGTTGACGCAATGACCGGCTTTTTTGATGACGTGAGTGTGTTGCGTCCGCGAAAATCATCGGACAGCCGCGCTAAGCGAAGCGCAGAAGAGGCGGCGTTACGGGAAAACGTGTTTTGCGACCTTGCGAGCGAGCTGCTGCATTTCACTAACCCGGAGGAGTACTGGCTGTGGACGCGGTGGATGTGGGACCCGAAAACCGGAACCGGCGCGCTGCCGCTCGTGACTATGGAAGGCGTTGAACTGCATGGCAAGACGGTGGGTGAAACCTACCTCAAGCTTGGCGCCGCCATGGCGTTTGTGCGCGCCACCGGGAATGCAGCCGGATTTTCTGACTACGGGGCCGGACCGTACGGCATCGATGTATTCATGGCGTGCGTCTACGCGGTTTACTTGTATACCACGCTCCGACTGCGCATGACACAAGAATTCACTCAACTGGTACCGCAATTCCCGGAATTAATTCGTCGACTGCTCGGCGTCTGGAGAATGGAAATGCGAGGAGGGCAATATGCCGCGACCGCTTGAGGAGCAAAAGGTCATCCAATCGGCTGTGAAGGAAAAGGACGAACTGATTGTCGATGGCATGGATATTTCCGGCCACTGGAACCGGATGTTCGGGCAGCGTGTGATATTTGATTACAGTGTTGAATACCTCGAGAAGGTGGCTGCGCTGGATGGCGGCGAATCGCTTGGGTGGTGTTACGGTTGTGCCAAATGCACCGGGGTGTGCCCGATAGATATCGTCGGTGATTATTCGCCGCGAAAAATCCACCGCCGCACGCAGACCGGTGTTGATCTTTTCACATCTGAGGATCTGTGGCTGTGTACTACCTGCATGAACTGCCTACGTGTGTGCCCAAAAGAAGTGGACATGATCCAGATTATGCCGGCGGTGCGCGAGCGGGCAGTGCTAGATGGGAGTGTCCCGGATGAGTTACAGAAAGCTTTTGAGGACACAGCCAAATTTGGCAACCCGCTGGGGCAGCCGCAACGCAAGCGGGCAGCCTGGGCAAAGAATGCGGAAGTGCCCGTGCCCATAATGGCTTGTCTGAACGGTGACGGCCCCGCCGATGTGCTTTGGTATGTTGGCTCATATCCCTCCTATCACCCGCGTGGAATTGATGCCTCGCTGGCGGCCGCGCGAATTTTTAACGCGCTCGGGGTGAACTTCGCCATACTCGGTAAGGAGGAGAAAGACGATGGAGATACGCAGCGGCTGGCGGGGGAAACCGGCCTGTTTGAGATGCTGGCAGAACACAACATTGAGGTGTTCAACAAATATGAGTGGGGCACGTTGGTGGTGACCGGGCCGCATGAGTACAACGCGTTTAACAATGAATATTCAAAACTAGGTTTCAAACGCCCGGTGCTGCACTACACACAGTTTCTTGCGGAGCGCCTACATGATTTGAAGCCGCTGCTAAAAGAATCGGTCGAGGCGCGCGTCACCTTTCATGACCCGTGCTATCTGGGGCGGCACAACGGGGAGTATGACGCTCCGCGTGAGCTTTTGCGCGCCATTCCCGGGCTGGAGCTGGTGGAGATGGGTCGCTGCCGCGAGAACGGTTATTGCTGCGGCGGCGGTGGCGGCGGTATGTGGTTGGATTCCTTCACTCAGGACCATACACGCATGCGCCTCTCGGAGCGGCGAGTGCAGGAGGCGGTGGAATACGAAGCTGATATTCTGGCGGTGTGCTGCCCGTTCGAAGTTTCGCGTTTCGAGGATGCCGCAAAGAGTACCGGGAACGACCAGCTGAAAGTACTCGATATTCTTGAACTACTGGATCACTCGATGCAAGGCGGAAAACGGTAGCGGCTTCGGGCATAGCAACCACGAGGGTGACCCGAGAATGAACATAATCGTCGCAATCAAACATATCCCCAGTCTGGTCGATGAACTCGAACTCAACGCCGCAGGCGACAATCTAGATTTCGATGCGGTAGATTTCACTATTAACGAATATGATGAACAGGCGATTGAGCAGGCTGTCCTGATAAAGGAATCCGCCGGTGGAGAGGTCACGGTGTTAGGCGTGGATGTAATCGAAGAACTCGATGGCGTGCTGCACACTGCGCTGGCAAAGGGCGCGGATAAGGCGGTGAAGATCAGCGGTGACATCGAGCCGGGGATGGATACGCACACGCACGCACGATTGATAGCAGGCGTAATTGGTGGAATGGACGCGGATGTTGTTCTGACCGGGGTACAAGCTTCTGATGACTTGGACGGGCAAATTGGCCCCATGCTGGCAGCCCATCTCGATATGCCATATGTGGGCGTGGTAACAGGAGTGTCGGTCGCCGATGGCAAAGCAACTGTCCACAAGGAATACGCCGGCGGCGTGATGGCGGAGTTTGAAGTCAGTCTGCCAATGGTGGTTGGTGTTCAGGCCGCCAGCCAGCCGCCGCGTTATGCGGCAATTAGCAAGGTGCGCCAGATTGCGAAGACGGCGACGATAGAAGAGATAGAAACTAATGACACTGAGTCGGACGCCGGGATCATTCTGCGCAAAGCCGCAAGGCCAGTTCCGGCCGGGCATGCCGAAATGCTGGAAGGCGACCCTGAGGAAGTGGCGGGAAAAATCATTGCGGTATTGGATGAGCGAGGACTGCTATGAGTAACGACATTCTCGTTATCGCCGAACACATCGGCGGTGTTGTCGCCGAAATCTCGTATGAGATCGTGGCGAAAGCAAAAGACACGGCCGCCGCGACCGGAGGGAGGGTTGTGGTCGCGCTGTTAGGAAGCGATGCCGCCGGGCTAGCGGGTTCATTCGGCAGCGATGCCACCGTTTATGTGGACGACCCGGCACTGGCGGAATTCAATCCTGAAGCGTGTGCAAAAGTGATAGCAGCACTGATGGAGGAAAGAACTCCGCGCGCGACACTGCTGGGGAGCACATCTGTGGGCATGGACCTGGCGGCATGGCTTTCGGTGAAAACCGGGCAGCCGTGCGTGGCCTACGTTAACGACCTTGCCTTTGAGAATGGCGCGATGCTGGCCACCAGCCAGATTTATGGCGGGAAAGTGATGGCGGAGGTGGTTCCTCAGGGCGACAGCGTCGTGATGACAGTGCTAGCCGGCGTGGCAGACGCCGAGGCTGGAAGGGGGAGCACCGCTGCCGAGCAGATTAGGTTGCCGGTTTCTCTCGACGGCCTGAAGACGAGGTTCGTCAAGCTGATAGCGCCGGAGGATGGAGACATCGATATCACTGCGCAGGAGAAATTGGTGGCAGTCGGGCGCGGGATTGGCGGGGACGACAACATAGAGTTGGCGGAAGAATTGGCGGAGGCGTTGGGAGCGAAGGTAGCTGCATCGCGGCCAGTGACCGACGCGGGCTGGCTGCCAAAAACACGGCAGGTGGGCAAGTCTGGCTTGGCCGTCAAACCCAAAATCTATCTGATGCTGGGAATCTCAGGTGCTCCGGAACATCTGGAAGGCATGAAGGACTCCGAGATGATCATCGCGGTGAATACCGATGCCAACGCCCCCATTTTCGATGTGGCCCATTATGGCTCCACTTGTGACCTTTTCGACGTGGCCGAGGCGATGCTGGAGAAGCTGGAATAACAATCGAGAGAGCCAACCCCAGGGCTAATGCTCACTCCCCTCGAACAGACTGTTTTCCTGATTATGGCCGTGGTGTTCGGAAGCGCAACGGCCGCCGGGTTTTTTGGCATCTTCCGCATTGTGCGCAGCGGTCGCCCCGCGCCCGCACTCACCGACCTCGCCCCACGTTTTGTCAGAGCGCTGATTGACGTCGGGCTGCAGCGCACCATTTTCCGGTCACGGCCGATACTGAGTACCTTTCACGCCTTCATTTTTTTTGGGTTTAGCTACTTCTTTCTGATAAACGTCACGGACTTGCTGGAGGGCTGGGTGCCCGGGTTCGAGCTGGTGTATGGGGGCGCTAGCGGGTCAACGCTCGTCAACGGCTTCAATCTTATCGCTGACGTACTGAGCGTGCTCACGCTCATCGGAATGCTGGCTTTTATGGTGCGGCGCTTTTTCGGATACGACCCGCGGCTGCGCTTCAATGACGGTGTGCTGGTGCATCCCAAAGTGATGAAAGGCAGCGTCCATCGTGATTCGCTGATTGTCGGCCTATTCATTCTTGCGCACGTTGGAGCGCGCCTCACTGGGCAGGCCTTTAGGCTGGCCGAACATGGTCGTCCTGACGGCTTTATGCCCTTTGCCAGCCTGCTCGCGGGGGCGTTGGGCGGGATGTCGTCTGCGGCGCTCCGAGGTGGAATTCACGTCACCTGGTGGCTGGCGATTGGGCTGATTCTGGTATTCTTCCCGTACTTCGTGTGCAGCAAACACATTCATCTGATGGTTGCGCCGGTCAACATCGCGCTGGGCAAACAGAACCCGCGCGGGCAGCTTGATGCGGCGACGGCAGAAGGGGCAGGCGTTTCCGAACCCGGGGCTGCCACCCTGCAGGATTTAACCTGGCCTCGGTTGTTGGATGCCTATGCGTGCATCATGTGCAATCGCTGCCACGATGTGTGTCCGGCGCACGCGCAGGGGCGCGTGCTTTCGCCGTCCGCGCTGGAAGTTAATAAGCGCTATTTGATAAACGAGGAATACTTCTCGCTGGCTGGCGGCTCATCCTCGGAGAAGCGCTTGATTGGGCACGCAATCAGTGCGGAGGCGGTGTGGGCGTGTACCACCTGTTACGCCTGTGTGCGCGTTTGCCCGGTGGGCAACGAGCCGATGGCCGACATCATCGACCTGCGGCGCCGTATGATTGTCGAGGGGGATGAGCTTGATTCGGGCGTGCAGGCCTCGCTGGAATCGCTCGCTAAATCCGGCAACTGGTTCGGGAAAGGTTCCCGCGCACGCGTGAAATGGACAAAGGCGCTGGACTTTGACGTGAAAGATGCTACCAAAGAACCGGTGGAGTACCTGTGGGTTGTGGGCGACACAGCCTCCTTTGATGAGCGCGTGGTTCCGCTCACGCAGCAGGTGGCGACTGTGTTGACAGCCGCAGGCGTTGATTTTGGCATTCTCGCCAAGGCGGAGCGCAATTCGGGCAACGATGTTCGCCGGGTTGGCGAGGAGGGACTGTTTGAGCAGCTGGTAGAGGAGAATCTGGCCGCCTTTGGTGAAAGCCAGTTCAGCGAGATTATTACCACCGATCCGCATTCGCTGAATGCGCTTCGAAATGAATACCCGCAGTTCGGCGGCATGTGGGCGGTGCACCACTACACGAACATACTGTTGCAGCTGTTTGAGCATGGGCGCTTGCAGGTGCTGTGGCCGCTCTCGGGTTATAGTGCTACCTATCATGACCCCTGCTATCTCGGGCGTTACAATGGTGGTTATCAGGCGCCGCGCCAGCTGCTGCGACGGCTTGGGGTCAGCATGACTGAGATGCCGCGCAACCGCGAGAACTCATATTGCTGCGGTGCAGGCGGTGGGCAGATCTGGATGGGAGAAACGCCCGAGGGCGAGCGTCCGGCCGAGAACCGCATCCGCGAGGCGCTAGCCGTGCTCCGCCCGAATGGCGACGTTCCGGTGCTGTTTGTGGTCGCTTGCCCGAAAGATGTAATCATGTACGCCGATGCGATCAAGACCACGGGCAGTGAGGGTCGGATTGTCGTGCGCGACATTATCGAGCTGGTGAGCGAGGCTATCGGAGACGGACAAAGCGCACCAGATGGAATCTAGCGACATAGATGTGATCGCGACAGGCTTGGCGGCGGCGGTTTTCATTCCATGCCGGAATACGAAGACGTGCGGTTGCAGAGTGGCCTGATGAAAGCAAACCAGATTACGGGCAGTGGTGCCTCGATTGTCGCCACCACGTGCGCCAATTGCCAGATTAGGTTGAGTGATTTGAATGAGTTTTATGGCCTGCACGTGAAGTGCGTCAGCGTGACTGAACTGGTGGCCGATGCACTGGTCATGAACGGAGACTGAGTGCATGCAACTGCGCTGTCCATATTGTAGCGAGATGGGGGGACTAAATGGCACCCACAGCCATATGGTGGCCACCCACCATGACCTGCTGCGCACCGAGACTGATAGTGAGAGCGGAAAGATGCACTACGTCGTGCCGTGCCCGCTGTGCGGGCTTAGCTATCGGCATCGGGTGAAGCCGCGCAACCGCAACCCGCGCTTCCTGTCTGAATTCAGAAAGGAAATAGCGCTGGTTGCATTTGACCAGATGCTCTATCACGTAGTGCACGAACACCCTGATGCTGTCGGGGTGAAGGTGGATGAATTGCGAAGTGAATAGGAGAGACTAATGGGAATAGCGAACAACTGTAACGTGCCCGAAGAGCTGCTGTACTCGGTGCGCGAGCACGTCTGGGTGCGCAAGGAGGATGATGGCACGGTGACCATCGGGATGACGGATGCTGCGCAGCACCTGGCCGGGATAATCGTCACGGCCACGCCGAAGGCGGTGGGCAAGAAGGTAAAAAAAGGCCGCAGCACCGGCACTGTGGAGAGCGGCAAGTGGGTCGGACCGATCAAGTCACCGGTTAATGGGGTGATTGTGGCTTCGAACGAGGCGGTTGTCGCTGACCCGAAACTGCTGAACAGTGACCCGTATGGCGAGGCGTGGTTCATCCGCGTCGAACCAAACGACTGGGAAGCCGACAGCGAAGGTCTGGTCACTGGCGCTGAGGCAGTGGCTGAATACCAGGTGTTTCTGCGAGAGGAGGGGATTGACTGCAGCAGCAGCACTTGATGGACACGATCTACCGTGGTTGTGTTATTCCAGCGGATTTGCACTATCACCTTGAGTATGATGTGTGGGCGCGCTTTGGGCGCGATGATGAGGTGACTCTCGGCATGACGGACATGGCTCAAACTGCCTCCGGCAAACTGATGCACATTAGTTTTAAGATGCCCGGAAAGACCGTGCGCTCTGGCGGTAGCGCCGCTACCATCGAGAGCGCGAAATGGGTGGGACCATTTCGAATGCCGTTTGACGCAGAGATTATGGCGAATAACCGGTTGGCTTTCGATGCGGATGTGCTCGCTGCAAACCGGGACCCGTATGGCGAGGGCTGGCTAGTGAGGGTGCGGCCACTTGAGGCGCAATTGGCCCAGGAAAGTTTGCATTCCGGCGCGGAAGCGATCGCGCTGCTGAAACAACAAATCGATACGAACGAAATCCGCTGCTTCAGATGCGTGGATGAAGCAGTGCCGGGAGGCAATGATGACAATTGAATTCGATATTCCGGATGACCGTTATTACGATGCCACGCACCATATGTGGACGCAGCCGCAGGAGGGCACTGACCGCGTGCGTGTCGGCATTGACGCACTCGGGTTGCAGTCGCTCGGCGATCTCGCTTATATGTCGCTGCGGGCGGTGGGAGATGCCGTACAGCGTGGAGAAGCCATTGGAACTCTTGAGGCCGCCAAGATGACCGGCGACCTGATTGCGCCCGTCAGTGGGGTACTGGCGGCGCGCAACGAGGCGGCGCTGCGCGACCCGATGCTGGTGAATGACGACCCCTACGGGGCCGGCTGGATGGTTGCTATCCAGCCGCGTGATTGGGAGACCGAGAGCGGGGAGTTGGTGTCGGGCGACCGGCTGCCGGACTGGGTATCCGGCGAAATCGAGCGCTATCGCTCGCAGGGCTGGGTGGACTAGTGCGCTTGCGCTTGATCACCGACGACGGGGTGGCTGCCTCCTTCGGATTGGCGGCGGATGAAACGCTGGCGCAACGCGTCGGGCTCGGCGCATCGCCACCCACGCTGCGGCTGTACACGTACCGCTCGCACTGCGCGCTGGTTGGCCGCTTTCAGAACGTTGAGAATGAGATCCACATGGATTACTGTCGGGCTCATGGTGTTGACGTCAACCGGCGTCCGACTGGCGGCGGCGCGATTATCATGGGCGCGGAGCAGCTTGGCGTGGCGCTCACCCTCCCGGGGCGAGAGGGCACCAGTTACTGCCACGCGCGAGAGTTGATGGAGCACTTTTCTGGCGGACTGCTGCGTGGTCTGAAACGTCTGGGGGTGGCGGCGCGATTCCGGCGAAAGAATGATATCGAGGTACAGGGCCGCAAGCTTGTGGGGCTCGGCATATTCCGCGCTTCCTCCGGCGGTTTGCTCTTCCACGCGTCGCTACTGGTGGACCTCGACGTCCCCCTGATGTTGCACGTAATAAAGACACCCTTCGAGAAGATTACGGATAAAGAAATTGAGAGCGCTGCCGCGCGCACTTCCACGGTGCGGCGCGAGGTGGGGCGCGAGATCAATATGGACGATGTGCGCGCAATCGTGGCGGATGGCTACGCACAGGCTTTCAACGCTGAGTTGTCCGCGGCGGAATTCTCCGTCGCTGAGCGCAGGGAAGCGCAGGTGTTGGAGCGGAGCAAATACCGAAGTGACGCCTGGGTTTTCCGGCGCACGGCGGTGGCTGACGCGAGCGGTACGGCTAAGGTGAAGACTCCGGCCGGATTACTGGACGTGCGCGTCACTCTTGCGGGACGCATGTTGAAGGCGGTCTACATCGGCGGCGATTTCTTTGCGGCTGAAAACGCGGTTGCTGAACTTGAAGGACGGCTTCGATGGCACCCGAGGCACTCTGAGCGCGTTGCCGCCACGGTGGAGAACTGCTATCGCCGACAACCTGACCTGGGCGGCATCCCGATGCATG
>MPLX02232758.1_pt1 | contig 12609 bp, 2 predicted proteins | sample 1617341 | NCBI WGS metagenome assembly MPLX02 (sample SAMN05944804, study PRJNA350692) | marine metagenome | biome: marine; feature: ODZ; material: water; isolation source: 120 m water sample filtered on 0.2 um supor filter | place: Pacific Ocean | collected 2012-04-08 | depth 120m m | reverse complement strand
TGATGGAATTGGCATTCCCCTTTTCGGGACGGATCCCTAACTGAATCGGATTCATCGAATCGTTTTCGATGTAATACCCTTTATCCAAATTACTTTTACATTTGTCATAGATGGTCTGCCGGGATTTGTATTCTCCACATTGACCTTCAATTTCCATATCACTGACAATTTTATCGAAGGACCATCGGTACTTCAGGTTTCCGATGGGACCATCATCCGTAACGGTTGCAATGATTTGAAAATGTTGTGTTGAAAAGATCGTGCATTTGATTTTGCTGATCACAGGATTGAATCCGATGCCTGAATTCAAGGTTGCGGTTTTCACCACTTGAAAGCTGGGGACACTAAGGGCATTGCTCTCATTACCCGAAGAATCGGTCACGGTGATTTTGCAGTTGCTGTACGTTCCAATGCTCAAGTCTGAAAAACTGAACATACTGTTTTCTCCTACAACAGCATTCTGGTGTTTGCTTTGACATGAACCGGATACCTTAATTTTGCCTGCTTCGGTGCTGAAAAAGACAAAGGTCGGCGAATTGGTGGTGGATAGTTCGTCCACTGCAGTGATCATGGCCAAAGTGGGTACTGTCGTATCGACTTTAGCGATGATGGTGAAAGAAGTGAAACTCAACGAATCACTGACCTGTCCATTGGAGGAAGTGACCGTCAGACTGCAATTGGTGTAGGTTCCTGCAGACAAACTGTTAAGTTGAATGGTATTTTTCCCATTCGAAGCCGTTGTTGTAGAACTATTGCAATCTCCTGAATAAAGGATCGTTCCCCCATAAGTTGAAGAAAAAGTATAGAAGGGAGTCGTATTTTCAGTATTACCAATAGGGGCAATTTCTTTTAAAATCGGTTTTTTAATCAGTGTGTTCGTGGTGTTGTTGTCGAGTTCATCTTTGGCGTCATCGAACTTGTCCTGAACGTCCTTTTCCACGATGTTCTGATCCGAATCGGGAACAGCCGCAGTCACTTTATCAATCGCTGTTTTCAGAATGTCTTTCAATGCATCTTCCGAAATGTCTTTCGCGTCGGTGTTGATGCTGCTGTCATTCATGGAAGTTTCCAGTGCGGAAGCAGTCAGGTTTTTGAGGCTGGTGTTGTCTGTTGGGACCCCGTTGTCTTTGAAAGCCAGTGCAAGGTTGTTTAGTGATTTAAGCTGTTTTTTGGAATCCCCGGTGAGCCGTTTGCTCACCTGCCAAAAGGTTTCAACGGTTTTGGCAACCCTGAGCAGTTTAGAAGGGACTCCGGAAGAGGATGCAATGTCCGTATTCCAACCTCCCAATTCATCGAGTTTGGTTTTCAACGAGGGTTGGGTGGTGACGAGGGTTGTCAATGGGGTCATATTCCAATCTGTGGAATCCGATTCAGGAGCAGGAGTCATCATCGGAGCAGCATCCACCGAATTTCCATCAGAGTCTTTGTAGGTGCCTCCGGTGCTGCAGATGACATAATCTCCATACTTCACCGAAAGGCTGAAATCTCCTGAACTTGATGAAACGGTACTGGTTTCGCCGGAATCCAGAAGGCAGTTACCTGTTGTGCTTCCACTTTCCTTTTTGTCGGCAATGATGGTCGCCCCTTCCACATAGGCCTGCGCCAGTTTACCTGATACTGATATTGAAATTGGAGTGTTAAGGGTGTCAGGTTCGGATTGGGACCCCCCTCCAACTCCGCAACCGGTGAGCAAAAGGCTGACACTCATCAAAAAAAGGGAAATTGGAAATCTTGAAGATACAAGATGATTCATGGACCAACTCTGAACAGAGTGGAAGCTGGAGAGATATTGGAAGAATAAATCTAATATCCAATATTTTTTTTGATAGTCAAATTTTCGCATCTTCATAAAGAAAAACACGAGCTTTTTTTAGAATATCTGCAGGCGAATGTAGATTTTATTTCATTTTATCTTTGAGCGTCAAATCATGTTTAGCCAAATAATACCTTTTATATAAAAAAAAACTTACCAATTTATACAATATTATACTTAATAAATTGAAATTATTGGAAAAATAAAAAATCAATTTTACTATAAAAAGTCCATGCTTTAGGGTTGACACATCAGGGCATGAAGTTAATCTATGAGCATTGCTTATTATAATCACGCGCGCGAACTTGCGCTTGGCAGGTTTCTGTTTCATTTCGGCCGGAATGGGGAGAAACACGCTGAGCTCATGAAGTTTAAGCTGACTCGCTGTAAATGCCTCTTCTCTGTATTTTCTTGCCTTGTTTCCGCCTGATTGGCGCGATCCTTCTTGGTGGTTTTCTTTCCTTGGTTTCTGTTTCAGCATCAGCAACGACGTGTACGAATACGAGCAATGGAGCCCTCAACGATCCCGCGATTTACGGGAAGTTCCAAAATTCCCGTCAGGATGCCGGCTGCGGGAGTGATTTATCTTTGAATTACACGGTGGCTCCAGGGACCAATGTCAGTTGGGACGGCGTTGGAGGAGTGCTTCGTGGAGGCCTGGTCAATCAGGGGACACTGAACCTTCATGCGCCTGTTGAATTGGAAGGGTTCTTGGAAAACGAAGGAACTCTGAACCTCATTTCGGAAGACTCTTCTGCGGAAGTGAATTTCAAAGGAGGTTGGGTCAACCGGGGAACGTTCAGCGCTGATTCCGTTGTACTTCACTGGCAGGAAGCAAGCCGGATTGAAGATGGGACTGTGGAATTGACCTCGGTCAGTTTGAAGGTTTCCGGAAAGGTTCAAAAAATTGGCGGGAATTTGAATGCCTCATCCTCGAATTTAGAACTTTCAGGCCGGACCGAGTGGATGGTTCCGGAGTCCCTCACTTTTTCCCGACTGGACCTCAACGGAAACACCCTGCTGCTCGGAGACAACGAAACGGAACTCCAGTTCAGCCAGCAAGTTTCTCTGAATCATTCTTCTGATCAGATCATCCTCGGTCGCGGAAGCCTGAAACTTGATGGAGGGCTTCAGCTTGAGCAGGGGTATCTCTCTGTTTCGGGAGGAAGTCTGGAACTGTCTGGAGCTTCCAAGGTTGAGTCCGAAGGCCTGCTCAATCTTGCCGACGGCAGGTTTGTCCTGCAAGCGCCGTTCACGGTAAAGGGGACCCTACGCATGAATTCTGGAACGGATATACAGGGGGTTTCAAAGATCAGCCTCGATGGAGGCATTCTGGAAAGCTCGGGAAATCTGTTGCTCGACCAACTCGAGTTTCAGGGCAAAAGCCATATCCGTCTGCTGGCGGATACAGAAATCGATAGTGCATCTCCGATTAGCCTGGAAACGATTGAATTCCAAAAAAATCATCTGCGGCTTGTTTCAGAAACCACGGATTTAACCCTGGATAACCTGACCCTTGAATCCTCCGGAGAAAAAGGGCTCGATACCGGATTGGCCGACCTTACGGTGAGTGGCTCCATGGAGGTGGTTTCAGGCAGACTGTCTTCAAGTGGCGGGGCTCTAACTTTTTCAGGCACAACTCAATTCGATCCGGTGCAATCGATCCTTGAGCTGGACAACTCAAGACTGAGTTTGAGCAGTTCAGTTGATCTTTCTTCAGTTTTAAGGTTAGGCGGAAATTCACTCCTTCCAGGTAATGATCTCCTCACACTTTACGGAGCCTCCATCGAACTGGGTGGAAACCTGAATCTGGAAGGGATCAAGACAGATAACACGACCTTCGTCGAGTTGAAGGATAATTCCAGCATCAGATCGAACCGCCCGATAGAGCTTGGACGTCTGATGCCCCATGGGCACACGTTGGAACTTGGTTCTGCAGAAACGGAGTTGAGCTTGTTGGGCATTGGAGAACCACCGGAACTGCCTGAAGGCAATGGGAATCCCACCATCAATTTAAGCCCGGTCATCGAATCCTTGAATGCCGAAAGGCTTCAGGACGGCAGCCTGAAGTGGAGTGTCGTGATCTCGGATGATTCGGCGTTCTCATCCATCAGCACCCACTGGGAATACCTGTTCGGCGCTCCAAGAAACTTCAATAGCCCTGCTTATACCAGTGTGCCCGGAAGCCAGACTGGTACCGTTGAGGTGGTGATGTCGGATTATGATGATTCCGACAGTGGAATGCTGCTGCTCACCGTATGTGATCAAGCTTCTGATCATGATGGAGAATGTGATTTTCAAAAGGAAGGCGCAACGACACTGAACTTTGAGTTGATCCCCTACGCTTATGAACTTCCTCTAATTTGTGAAGACCAGGATTGTACCCAAACCCTTGATGGACCACCTCCCAGTCCTGTTGGTTCTTTAACAGAAATTCCAGCACCGTCTTCTGAAGACAACCAAGCCGTGGATTCTGTGGGAGGTTCAATACTTCTCAAGGAAGGGGTGCTTCAAATTCAGGAAAAACTGACTCTCAGTGGAAGTCTGATCGAAACCGGAGGAGGAAGTCTGGTTCTGCATGATGGGGCTCTGTTGAATCAGGGTTCCAGTTTGAAACTGGACAACGGGACCCTGGAACTCGGGGACAATCTGGAACTGGATAACTCTACCCTGCATGCGGATGCATCGGTATTAAGGCTTTTGGACCATGTTTCTCTGGTCATGCCGGCTGATATGTCCTTCAAGGAAATCCAACTCCAGCAAAAAACTCTGACCCTTTATTCCTCTGTCACCTCCCTGACTCTGAATGAGCAATTGATCCTCGATCATGCCCAAGCCGGGATCATCCGCAACCAGGCGCAGTTGGTTTTTCAAGGAGGGGTGAAGATAGCTGAGGGAGGAATTTTTGAAGTGGATGATGCTTCTAAAATTCAAATCAATTTGATCACACTGGATGGAGGGCTTCTTAAAATCACTGGAAACACCAATGAAAGTTATTCTCAAAATACAGAAATTTCTGTTTCCTCTCCCTCAATGTTGGAGATGGATGAAAATCTAAACCTCAATTTTCAAACTTTAAGCCTAAGTAGTGACTTACAGATCACCTTTGGTTCTGAAACGACAAATTTCAGAGTAAACCGTTTGGTTCTCAAGGATACTTCAAAACTATCTGGAAACAGTAAAAGCAAACTGGTTGTGGCTTTTCCTGATCTCACTCAAAGCAATGCCGGTGAGCTGCAAATTCAAAAAATCACACTTGAAACTGAAGAATGCCTTGATCATGCAACCCAAGAAAAAATCGTCCTGCTCGATGGTGGAATTCTTGAAATTGGCAATTTGCAGGAAATCACCGGAATCCAAGAGTTGGTCGGAGAAATTGTGTGTCCAGTCAAACTCAACCAAGCAAAAATTTGTATTAACGATGATGTAACCATCAAGGGTGATTTGATTCTTAATGGTGACGCAGAAATTCACATTGCTCCCCAAAAAACCCTTTCTTATCAAGGTCGTTCAAAAGTCACTCTTCTAGGAAAACATCTATCGATACTGGGTGGAGGATCCTTTGTTTCGAATCAAGATTTTGTTAATGGGATCGGTCTCAATGACAACCTGAGCAGACTGAGCATCGGTGCTGTAGGTACTTCCATCAGTCACGTCAGCATTAATGATTCTTCAGGAGCTGTCCTGGGAGCTCTAAAAACTTGGACTGATGTTTGTAACCAGGGTGATGGTGATGCCTCTGAAAGCGGATCTATTGAAAACCTCGAACACTCAGGTAGTTTCCAAATAGAACTCGAAACAGGAAGCCGTTTCACACTCAATGATCATCTCAGAATTCTAGACAACCAAACGGTTGCTGTTGGTGGATCTGGTGATGGAAATTTTGTTTTGGGGGATAATGCCAGTCTTGCAGGTACGTTACTCCTGAAAGCTTCAGCCACCCTCTCTGGTGGGACCATCAAGTTCGATGGTGGGCGATTGGAAGTGGAAGAGAATTCCAACATTGAATCCTCGATCCAGTTTCAAAACCAGGGTGGCACGATCAGCCTTGATGCCGGAAAGAGTCTCAGTCTGGAATCGAACCTAGGAATCGGAAATGGCCAAAACCTGAGCCTGGAGGGGGGAGCAAATGCAAACCTGAAATTCAAGAATGGTAGTCATCTGCAGAATCAGGGGACCCTGAAACTCGATGCAGAAAACCTCACTCTAACAGGGGATAATGTTTCATTCGAGGCAGGCAGCCAACTTCTCGTCGTTCAGTCTGCAACATTCACCAATACCCCCTTCAACCTCAGTGGGGCAGCTGTTGAAATTCAGGAAAATGCAGGGCTGACTTTTGACAATAGTACGGTAGAACTCAGTCAATCCTCGATTGATTTACAAACTGGAGCTTCACTTCAGTTCGACAACAGTTCGTTCAATTGGCAGGGGCAGCTTTCAAAAACCGGAGATGGGAGTTTGAGCTTCGATGAGGTCCGTCTCACCGGAGACGCCTCTTATCTCGGATCCAGCCAAGCTTCAATCAGGCTCTTAAATCTTGATAATCATGGTCTTGCACTCGAGTCGCACTCGAGTTCTCTCAGGCTTTTGGATCGTGTTTTTCTTTCCGGATCGGATTCGGAGTTACAGAGCAATCTTGCAAATTTGATCTTGGAAAAGGGGCTGGAACTTTCTGCAGGGAAGCTTTCCAGCACCGGAGGCCGGATTGAGATTCGTGATAATCTGACTTCCACAGACGGAACACTTGATCTTACTGATTCCACATTGGCGTTGGATGGAACCTGGAATCAGCAGGGCGGGGCGGTGTTGTTTTCCGGGAACACGCTCCAATTGTTGGACAACTTAAGTCTTCAGGCGTCCACGAGTCTCACCTTTCAGGATCTCGATTTAGAAGGAAATGTTCTGACTCTATTGGGATCCTCTACCTCACTTGAAATCCTCTCAGCATTGACAATCGATAAGCCTTCCGAAGGAATTATGGGAGGTTCAGGAACTTTGATTTTCAAGAAGAGTTTAACCTTGAATCCTGGAACACTGAGTTCCAATGGAGGGACCCTTCGCCTCGAAAAAGGAATGACCCTCGATGGTGGGAATTTAGAAATCCCCAACTCCAACCTGATCATTGGCAATCAATTTAGTCAATCCGGGGGAACAACGAACCTCACTGGAACCAACCTGCAGTTGTTTTCAGATCTGACCTTCGACAGTGTCTTACCCCTCTCAATCCAGTCTCTGGATCTCAATCAGAAGAAACTGACCCTCGCTAATTCCGAAAGTGACTTTGAAATTCAAAGTCAACTTTTGATCGATGATGCAAACGAAGCTTTGATTACAAAAGATGCGGATCTGGATTTGAACCAGGGCGTCCACATCAGTCAGGGCTCCATGACCTCGACAGGAGGAGAAATAAAAATCACTGATAATTCGATTTTCAAGGGTGGAGAAATTTCAATCTCATCTGGGAAATTATCAGTGACGGGTACAACGACTTTCAACGGCAGTTTGCTCACGATATCCAATGGTATTTTATCGCTCAACGGTTTAAGCAGCCTAAGTGACGGAATAATTACGATTTCATCTGGAACCATAGAACTCGGCGGTGAATTTACCAAAAATGGAGGGACATTCTCATTAGGTGATTCGGCCTTCACTTTACTCTCGGATCTCACCTGGAACAGTGACTCACCACTCGAAATCAATGCCCTTGAACTGAATGATAAAGCACTGACACTGGGCAGTGATACAAGTGACCTCAAAATCAAGCATGCCCTGACTCTGGATCAAGCCAGTGAAAAACTGATCAGCCGTACTGCGGATATGGAATTTACCGAATCACTGAGCATCAGCAATGGTGAGTTGAGTTCCAGCGGCGGTGAGATCCGACTCAACAAGGGATTCGACCTCAGCGGAGGTAAGGTCGAAATCCTCAATAGCAGCCTCTTTTTAGGTTCTGAAACTGGAAATGCCGTCTCCCTGATGCATTCAGGCGGAACCTTTGACGCCAGTGCCAGCTCCCTTCAACTGCTCCAAAATACAAGCCTTGAATCCACACTCGGGTTGACATTTCAATCTCTGGATTTGAACTCCAGAGAACTGAATCTGGCTTCTGAAACCAGTGATCTTACCCTCAAAGATCAACTCATTCTTGATGATATTTCGGAGAAGATTCTTACCGGATCAGCCGACTTGAATCTTGAGGGTGGAATCCAGATGTCTACTGGAGAAATCTCCAGTTCGGGTGGAACCCTTGCCTTGTCCTCAACCAGCCCAAACCTTTTTCAGTCAGACGCGTTCGTGGTGTTGGTCAACACCAATCTCAGTTCGGTGACCTCATTTTCCGCAAGCCTGACTTTGGACGGGGAGCCGAATCTGAGTATGGAAGGGGGAAGCATTTCTTTCATCGATCTCAACATGACGGATGGGTCCATCGGAACCATCAGCACCCGTGACGGGGTGACTTGCACCGAGTCATGCAGTGGCTTCAATGAAACAGGATCTTACGGACTCAACACCCATGGGCTTTATCGGAATGTGATCAGTGCCAACTGGAAATTATCCGAAGCAGATGGAGAAAGAAAAAATGCCCAAATCAGTGTCAAACTCCTCAGCCGTCCCAAAGAACAGGTGACCGTTTACCTTTCCAGTTCTGATATTTCGGAAGTGACGATGGATTCCTACTCTCTCACTTTTGATGAAAACAACTGGAACCAATTGCAAACCATAACATTGACCGGTGAGGATGATTTCTTGGCCGATGGAGACATCAGGGTTCGTGTGATTGGTTACACCAATTCTGATGATACCGAATATCAGTCGGTTGACGAGGGAAAGAAACACGCATTCAAATACATTTTCACCAACCTCAATGATGACATCCAGGTTGGATTGAGTCCGATTGCGAAAATTGCTCCGGATCAGATGATCAATGAAGGAGCAAGAGTCATCCTGGATGGATCCGCCTCCTACGATCCCGATCCAGCAGGTTGGATTTCAAAATACATCTGGTCTCAGACCACCACCGAAGAGTTGACCCTCCAAAGGGCCGACCAAAGTATTGCGAACTTTATCGCTCCACAGATCGATGTCGATACGATGAGTTTGGTCTTCCAATTGGCAGTCCAGGACAACGATGAATCGGTGGGATACGCGACGACTTCGATCACCGTGATGGACACGGTTCAATTGGCAGCACTGGTCACTGGAGGGGTTGCACCTGTTTTACCGAAAAATCTCGATTATGTTTCCAATACCAATGCGGATGGATCCGAGTCCATTTCGGTGACGGCACCTTCGGGGGGTTCCAACCATACCGAATTGAAAACCGATGGTTCGGCGATCAACCGGTTCATGCTTCCGGATGGGACTTTATCTCAGATGAACATCCCTGCAGGAGTGAGTTTCAACCTCAACCGTGATGCATCCACGAGTGTTGAGATGACACTTCCAGGGGATGCGACACTCTACTCCCAAGTGGCTGCAACGGGTGAGATGTCGATTGGTGTCAGTAGTGATGGAAAGGGAGTGAATGTAAAAGCTCCCAGTGGTGCGAATCTGCAGATTGGAGCGGATGGAACTTCGAGCATCGCTTCACCACCTCAAACCAATGACGATGGGAGTGTGACGAGCATCACCACACAGCTTAATCCTGATGGCTCCCTCCAAATCGATCTCGGTTCTTCGGCCTCTTCGAGTTCTGCAAATGCAAAATCGTCTTCCACTGCAAGCCTGACCACGGAACCAGGTCTGGCGCTTTCGGTCGATACTTCGGATGGAATCAATGTGAGCACCAAAGTTGGTGATGGAACTTTATCAACCTCCATGGCCGGGACAGGGACTTCGAACACCACATTTATCAGTTCTTCGAGCACCACTTCCTTTGCAACCAGCCTGCCGATGGATGTTAAAGTCCGAAGTGGCGGAACCATCGAAAGCACTTCCTCTGGAAAAGCAGGGTTCGATGGAGTCAGTCGAGTTCTGACTAGTTCGGTTGGAAGTAGTGGGGTGACCTCAGAACTTCAGGGCAGTGGTGAACAGTCTTCCAAAATCATCAGTTCGGAAGGCTCCACCGTGACCTATTCCAATCTTGGAGTGCTCCAGTCGACATTCGATAACGGTTCCACCCATTCTTCCATGGCTTCCATCAATACCGAGGGAGAGATCGACACCCGGATCACCAAAATTTCAGACAACTCCAAGTTCATTCTACCGCGGGTTTCCCAGGGAGCAACCGTGGATCAACAGGCGGACAAGATTAGCATCAGTGTTCCCCTGGGGAACTACGTCAGTGGCCGCAACGGATCCCGAATTTCAGATAATGGATTTCAATCGGAGTCCCGTTTCAGTAGCAGAAGTGGAGTTTATTCCCAGTATGCAGTCAGTGGATTCTGGGTGGGTTGGGACAGTATTTCGGGCAAACCGGTTTATGTTGAACCCCTCGGGTCTGATGCAAAATTGCTGATTGAAAACAGTTATGACACCAACACCAGCATCAGTCTTACCAGTGGCTCGGCTCAGGTCCGGATTGGAGACAGTTATAAACAAACCCTGAGTGCACGTAATGCCAATGCATCGGGGGGTTCCCTCAGTGTCAGCAGTATTCCGGCTAAAATTTCTTTGGATGGTCCTCGTAATTTAATTTCCATGCCGGTTTACCTGACCATCGAACCTTCTGATTTTGAAGTTCGCTTTGGCTCCTACAAAACCGTCTGGATTTATCGAAACCAGACTTGGTTTTTCTTCACTACGGATAGCAGTCTTAAGTCCGGATACATTTCCAAGGGGTATCTGGAACTCACAGAAAGCATTGAGCCCGGCGAAGGATTTTGGATTGAGCTCAATTCTCCTGCCAATCCAACGCATTTCGAAATGGAATCCCGAGGATCTTACCGCATGCTTCCGCAGTTCAGCTTTACCAGTGAGGAATGGACCCTTGCTGGGGCGGCAGAAAAAATCAGTGTCGAAGACATCACCAAGGCAGCGAATTTCAATCAGTCAAGTGAAGATGATGAAAATACCCTCGGATTGATCGATACAGGAAGTGGATCTCCCCCTTCAATCCTGATCGGCATGTTGGAACCATCCGTTCCTTCAATTCGAAGGATGCTCCTCTTTTTGGGTTTTGCCTCATTGCTTTGGTATTTCAGCCTCTATGCCCGTCGATTTTCAGAAAATAATTCGAACCGTCGAATCAGGATGCTTCAGACGATTTTGGTCAGTGGTCTGCTCTTCGGCCTGGCTGCCTGTGCTCCTCCCCAAAGTGATGACTCCATGTATACGGTCCCCTATTCAGGTTCCAGAGATCGTTTGCACTCCATCTGGAAATGGGACAGTAGCAATAGTAAGTGGATGGCGTATTCCCCCAAAACCACGGTTGCCGAAGATCTGGAAAGCCAAGGTTATTCCAGTTTCAGTACGGTCCAACCGGGAGAAGGATTTTGGGTGAGGATCAGTCAATCCAATCTTCCTGAAAGTATGGGATTCAGTGAACCTCCAGCATTTTGAAGAGGAGAACAAATGAAAAAACATTGAATGGAATAAACATCTGAAGCTACAGGCCAGAATCTTCTGCAATTTTTCATTGGAGCACCGAATTCAGGGTTTTTGATGCAAGAAATAAGAAGGAGTTCTGGTCAGAAATCAGTTCAGTAATATGTCTGATTGATACTGAACTAAAGAAATTTTACCTATTCACGTAGGATATGGGTAAAAAAAATAGAAAAAAAGGAGAAAAATGGATCATTCCGCATCGGTTTACAGGAGCGTTAAAAACAAGTTTCAAAATGTTTTTACAAGGAGAATTTCATTGATGAAAAATGATATGATAAATCTAATCTTATTCAAGCAAGTATTTTTGAATCGATATAAATTATATAAATACTTTAATATCAGTATTTTAGCTAATATTTTTCAGATAATTCAGCAGTCCAAGTTCTTTGCGTCCTGGTATGTATTTAGGAGGGAGAAAAAATATTTTATACCGTTTCATCCAAGGGGAAGTCCCTGATATAAAAAAAATCAGAATAATGCAAAAAAAGGTTGACAATGATTTTAATATTAATTAAAAAGGTAATCATGAAATGTATGAATCGAAAAAACACGAAATTGTACGATTATTATCCACGAACTCTCATCAATCATTTTCGGAAAGGAAAGATTATGAAAACTCTAAAACCTCTGATAAGCCTGGTCATGGCACTTGCTTTTATGTTCACGGGTTGTATGCAGCAGGATTCCATGGAAATGGAGCAATCCTCGGATGCAGGTCAATACAGTAATTTGGATCCTTCCGAGGGTGTGGAACAGGACACGACTTTGGAGATAAGTCTCGGAGGGGCATCCCGGGCAGAGCGTTTCCTGGGGAGTTATGACGAGATCGAACGGCTTGCGTTGGATGTCGTCAGGAATTATGGCAACAAGGAAGTGGTGACCGACCTGGTGCTGACTCAGGAAGGAGGGATCTGGAAAGGAACGGTGCCGAAGTTGATTGTTGATTTTGACTACACCATCACCGGTCACGCCTACCGCCCCTTTGATAATGAAACTGATGGTTGGACTACCGGTAAAACTGCCGAAGCCCACAGCAACGGGAATAAGTGGTTGGAGATCTTCCAGGGACAGGTCCAGCACACTGTCGTTGAGGGAACGAATACTCTTTCACTGAGACTTGCTCCGATATTGGATGATCGTGATTTGAGTATTCCTCGCATCACCCGCATTCAGAGGCCGTTTCAACTCGGGACCAATGAGATTTCCTCCATTGAAGTTCGGGTGGATACCGTTGGAAACGGGAGTAATGA
>MPLX02114982.1_pt1 | contig 12617 bp, 7 predicted proteins | sample 1617341 | NCBI WGS metagenome assembly MPLX02 (sample SAMN05944804, study PRJNA350692) | marine metagenome | biome: marine; feature: ODZ; material: water; isolation source: 120 m water sample filtered on 0.2 um supor filter | place: Pacific Ocean | collected 2012-04-08 | depth 120m m | reverse complement strand
CCCCACCAACGTTCTTCTTTTGGAATATCTTGGACACATTGCAAAACGTTGTCGATATCAACCTGACCATTCTTGACTATGATTTTGTGTTTAGATTTAAAGTTATGGTGCAGGAGAGGATAACTACCATCTGGTGCATCTGTTGAGGTATCTACAACGTCTGTGCCTTCCCTGTAAATTGACCAGATTATTTCTTTTGGATCATTCATATTATTCTAAATAAAATAATGCAGGATTTTTTCTTGTGAGTATTTGATTTAAATCAATTTAACTCGACAAGAAAGTATTTACCGCACTAATGTGGGAAAATAGCATCATGGATATCGAGAACCCACTCAGAGAACTTGGACCTGTAAATAGCACTGATTTGCGTGAGACAATCTTAGCTCAAGAGGCTGTCGCCTGGGAAGAAGACCAATATCGACAAGATGCATATGAGGTTCATAGAGCAACCCAATCAATTGTCATGATCTTTGTGGATACCGATCGGTGGCCAGACATAATAGTGACCAGGGAAGCCGGATGGAATCGCCTCGCTGATGTTGCCTTACCCTTAATGAATGACATCATTGAGCGCCACTATCCACCCGGGGGAACAGTAATTAGAGCGATGGCTGCTAAACTCCTTGCAGGGATGAATATTGAAACGCATTTGGATAAGCATCCATCATTTCATTGCGGACATCGCATTCATGTACCGATCACCACTAATCCTCGCGTGAGATTCAATATCTCCGGGCAACCCTATCAATTTAAAGTTGGTGAGGCGTATGAAATCAACAATCAAAAAACACACTCTGTGATGAATAAAGGAACCGCAGATCGAATTACTTTTATTTTTGATTATGTGCCGCTCGGGGAAATTGAAAAGTTACCTGCAGCACTCTGATTGGATGATGCTTGAAATGTCTGTCGATATTAGGTTTCTAGTTTGTTTTCTTTTTATAGGTACCTGATTGATCAACAGCTACTGGGATATTTGTTAACTTTTCTGGGGCAATAATATGGGCTCCCGATATACCTGGTATTGTCGATAGTTCCTGTAGTTGTTCAACACAGATAGCGATTCCTTCTTTTTTGGGGTCTTTGGCATTACTTAAACGAGTAACGATATCATTAGGAATATTGACATTGGGTCTGTTCTTTCTTAGCCACTGCGCATCTTCTGCTGAACTCAAGATTGCAATTCCTACGACTACATGACAACGCCATAAAAGCTTAATCTCCGACAAGCGTTGCATGTAGAGACGCAGTAAATCCATATCCAGGCAGGTATGGGTGATGACAAACTGGGCACCTGCATCTACTTTTTCTGTTATATTTTTTGCAGGCCAGCCCGGTTTTGGCCGATGAGCGGTGATGACACCACCGAGAAAAAAATTTTGAGGAGAGTCGATTTTCCCGTCATTTTTCATTATGTTGGCCATTTGAATGAGTTCAGTTGCAGTGACATCGACGATGGCTTTTGGCCTGGGTTGAAAATCATCAGGCACCTTATCTCCTCGCACAAGAGATATACTGGTGATACCCAGTGCCGAGCAGCCCAGTAAATCACTTAAAAGTGAAATACGATTTCTATTCCTACAACTTAATTGCACGATTGGATCTATCCCAGCGTCCAAGAGTAGTACCCCTGCAGCTAAACTTGACATATGGACGCGTCCTGATTGATTGTCCGTGATGAGTATTGCATCCACATAATCACGAAGAATATCTGCTTGAATCTGGATGCTATTAGAATTAGTCTCAGGCCTGAGAAAGATTTCCGATGTGATGACAAAATCCTGGGTGTTAAGGGCTGTTCTGAAATTTTTCAATTTATTATTATCTGCTTTAGGATGCTCATTTATTTGCTGATGATGGAAAAACTAAAGGTATAAGGTTCCTTAATGATGTGCAAGCTTGAATTTTCTGAGTGATGGATAATTTATACTAGGCTAGAGTTTCAAGACATCCTATGATGGAATCTTAATGTTAATGGAATGTGAGGATGAACTCATTTGAGTAAGTTAAATCAACAACAAGCATTTAAGCAAGCACTGTCTTATCTCAAATCTGGGGATGCAAGAATGTGTCTAACTGCTTGCAATGTTGCACTCAAGCGTTTTCCCAAAGATCTAAACCTATTGTGTCTCTGTGCTCGTGCCAATATCACTCTGCACTTATTTGAGGATGCAGAAAAGAATCTCGATGCGGCAATTCTCATGGCCCCAGATTTTGTAATAGCAAGAGATACTTATGGAGATTTACTATTTATCCAAGGAAAACCCGATCAGGCACTCAAGGAATACCAATACACTCTCCAGTTGGATCCTGGTCGTAGTCATATAGATGAGAAGATTGAGCGAGCCAAAGCGCTGCAAACTAAACTACGAGCATTACAGAAAAAGGCACGGGAGGATCGTAGCATAACATCACAACCACGGATGTCATTTGAGGCTGAAATGACCCAAGCACTAGAGCATCAGGAAGCAGGTAGGGAAAAGGAGGCGGAGGACATTTATCGCAGTATTTTAAAAAGAGATCCCAACCATGTTGAAGCGGCACGGCTGCTGGCCCGAATGGCTATGGACCATGAGCGTTATCATGAAGCAGAAATTTTCTTGACGCGTGTTGTTCAGAATGCCCCTGATTACGCACGTGCTTGGATAGACTTGGCCAATGCACAAAAAGAACAAGACAAATACAATGAGGCCACAAAAAGCGCACTTGAACTATTGAAGATTACTCCGGATAGTGCTGAATCTCATATGTTGTATGCTGGTATTATTGGATCAGCAGGACGCCATGAAGCAGCGATTGTCGCATACGAAAAAGTGATTGAGTTAGCCCCTCAGACCAAAATAAATGCTCAGGCAGGAGCATTCTCCAGTATGGCCCATCATCTGAAAACCATAGGTCGTCAAGATGAAGCAATTGCAGCTTATCGTCGCAGTATTACAATCAAGCCTGATCATACTGAAGCCTATTGGAGTATGGTGAATCTTAAGACTTTCCAGTTCAAGGATGAGGAAATCGATGCCATGCAAGCATTACTTTTGAAAAAAGATTTAAGCGATGAATCACGGGTACATATACACAACGCCTTAGGTTTTGAATACGAATCTCGTAAGGATTATCAAAAGTCATTCGACAACATGAAAACATGTAATCAGCTTCGACGAAAATCAGAATCTTATGATCCCGTGGAGATCGAAACGCTTCATCAGAAGATTATTACCATTTTTAATACCGGATTATTTGAGCAGGATACAGCTGATGTCAGTGATATTTCTCCAATTTTTATTGTTGGATTACCACGCTCAGGATCTACTCTCCTTGAGCAAATTTTAGCCAGCCATACCCAGGTTGAAGGAACTCATGAGCTGAGTGATTTATCACGTACAATTCAATCTGTCCGACGCAAAAACCCTCTAGGTAAGAAAAGTTTTCCGGAAGGCTTAGAGCATTTTAGCCTTCAGCAATGGGTTGCAATTGGCCAGGGTTACCTTGAAAGCACGAAAAAATATCGGACTGATCGGGCATTTTTTGTAGATAAAAATCCTAATAATTTTACTTTTATTGGCGCTCTTAAATTAGCTATACCCAATGCCAAAATTATTAATGCAAGGCGCCACCCACTTGATAGCTGCTATGGATCTTACAAACAGTTATTTGCTAGTGGCCAACCCTTCACTTATGACTTAGTTGAATTGGGAGAATATTACCTTCAATATCAAAACCTTATGGAATATTGGCACCGGGTGTTACCAAATTTTATCCTAGACGTTCACTACGAGAAAGTGGTCAGTGATCTTGAGACAGAGGTAGAGCGAATGCTTGATTTTTGTGGCTTGCCATTTGAGGAGAATTGTTTGCGTTTTCATGAAACAGAAAGGGCGGTTAAAACCGCTAGCTCAGAACAAGTCAGACAACCTCTTTATTCCAGTTCGATTAATCTTTGGCGAAGGTATGAAAACAATTTGAGTGATTTAATAGAAATCTTAAAACCGCTGTTAATTAAATTGCCACAATCTGAACAGCCACTTTCCCTTCAAACAGAAGATAAATGACTAATGGTTAATTTCTTACTTTTGTCTTCTTTAAAGCATTGAAATTAGAAAAAAAACAGCTAAAAAAAAGCGATTTAGATATTGTTAAATCTAGGAAAAACCTATATTGTATGGTTATTCTATAAGAACTGTAATAGTTGGTCATAAACTTGGGGGAACCAATGCCAGAAAATAAATCGAATAAAAGCCTAAACTTTAATCCAGTCCATCTTGCTGTATTAGCAGCGCTATATCCAAGCTATCAAGCAATGGCTCAAGATCTAGCACTCGAAGAGATTGTTGTTACTGCGACAAAACGTAGCTTAAGTATTCAGGAAATTGCATCAACAGTACAAGCTATTCCAGAGGCAAGCTTGAAATTAATGGGTGCCAAATCCATGGAAGATTTTGCACGTTTTATGCCAGGCGTTAATGTGGTCTCCGGGGTTACCAGTAGTACTGTGGTATTCCGTGGAGCGATCACTGGTTCTGGTTACATTGCCTCATCGACTGGTTCAGTTTATTTAGACGAATTACCCCTAACACAAGTAGGCTCACAACCGAATGTGCGTTTGGTTGATATTCAGCGTGTTGAAGCATTGTCTGGACCACAAGGAACACTCTACGGTTCGGATGCACAGGCTGGAACCATGCGCATCATTACCAATAAGCCGGTGATGGGAGAAACGAGTGCTGTTTTTGATGGTGAATACAGAATGAATTTTGGAGAGGCGAAACACAAAGACGGTGATCCTAGTTATCGTGGGTCATTTGTTTTTAACGTCCCGATTAAAGACAATATCGCTTTGCGAATGTCAATCTACAATGATGAAGACGGCGGTTTCATAGATAATGTTTTAGGACACACTGCCGATTCAACTTTCGGAGTAATGTGGCCCCAAGCAAGCGCTGAAGACGGGCATGGCACACTGGACAACTCTCTTTCTGTTGAAGATTCTGCTAATTTTGCAAGACACAAAGGCGGTAGAGTCGCGCTCAGATGGGAGATGGATGATCAATGGGCAGCCACGTTTTACTCAATGTATCAGGAGACCTCACAGGGAATAGGTAACTACTATGATCCAAACAGGGGCGACCTAAACATTGTTTCCTTTATTGATGACTGGTACGAGGAAGACTGGCAGGCACATTCATTCACTCTCGAAGGCGACCTTGGTTTTGCCCAGCTGGTGGCATCACTGTCGTATCATGAAAGACAAGGAATTGGTGTGTGGGACATTACCAATTATGCACATTACTGGTCACACAACTACTGCTTTGATTCATACTACACTCAAGCTTATTACCCTTACTACTACGCTAATCCAGAGACTGGATACATTTCTTGGTATCCTGTCTACTGTCAGGGCACAGACATTGATTCTGATTTCTTTTCTACATACCAAGGTAGGAGCGGCAACGATAAATTAGCTGCAGAAGTTCGTCTCAGTGCCCAGGGCGATACATTCGACTGGCTCGTGGGAATGTATTATGAAGATTCAGAAGATTGGTGGACGGCACCGTTCGCAATTCCGACTCATGGTGGCAAGGTCAAATGGGGATATTCTGATTACCAAAATTCATACGCAGCAGCTGCGGGTAGATGGGCTGGAATAGACTACCCGAAAGCAACCTCGCATTGGTATTCTGAGAATCTTACCGAATGGGATCAAACAGCCGTATTTGGTGAATTGACTTGGCATGCGACTGACAAAATCGACGTCACCTTCGGTGCACGAAGTTTTGATCGCACAAATGCTCAATCCTATATCGTCAACCACCCGGGGCAAGATACATTGCGTGGTAGAGGAAAAGGAGTTGCGGGATATCCAGACGGGGCTGTTCCCGAGACACAAGAATATCGTCTGGCTCAACAGGCCCTAGGTAAGACCGGCACTGACACCACCCTTCCACGTGTTGGTAATGACAAGGAATTTATTCCCAAAGTCAGTGTTTCTTACATGATGAATGACACAAACATGATCTATGGGTTATACACCAAGGGTTATCGTCCCGGGGGTGTAAATCGTAGTCGTGGACAACCTTTCTTTCCAAATGCTTATGGACCTGACATGATGGAAAACAATGAAATTGGCTACAAGTCATCCTTTGCAGATGGTAGAGGACGTCTCAATATCATCGGCTACCATATGGTATGGTCTGAATATCAACTGGAACAGGTTGACCCATCATATATTCCTTGTGTTACCATCGGTGAACCCCAAGGCTCAAAAATCCCTGGTGTTTGCGGACAGCCATGGCAGAACTTGGTGGCCAATACAGGTGAGGCGCACATTACAGGATTGAACCTTGAATTGGATTACCGGTTGAGTGAAAAGTTCAGCTTTGGTTTCAACTTGGAGGTCAAGGAAGCAGAGACTGATGAGGATGCTACTGGGATTGTTGATTCCGGACTAGCCTTACCGTTATCAGCAGACGCTAAAGGTGCCCTCTGGTTAGATTATACTTGGGAATCTTCACAATGGGGTTCAAACTATGGTTTTGCACGATTCCAATACTCTAAACAAGGTGCGATTTGGAATAATCTAGACGGCGGATCTCCTCTCGATAGTGCAAATCCTAGACAACGCGTTCCAGGTTATGCAATTGCGGATGCTAGAGTCGGATTGCAAGGCGATGATTGGGAGGTTTCAGTGTTCGTCAATAACCTTTTCGATGAGCGAGCCGCCTATACCTACAGTACTGGAACATATTTATGGGGAATGGGTTCATCTGCGGATGGTGTTGATCATCATCAGGTGGTTTATGTGAACCGGCCTCGTGAAATTGGTATTAGATTCACCCAGTCTTGGTGATTGAATAATAAATCCAAGCGATAGGATAAAAAGAAACCGGGCACTAGCCCGGTTTTTTTTAGTCCTTATATGGCCAGACTTCTAGCCCATGGATTGCATTTCTGATATCCATCGTCAGATTAACCGATCCTACAACCATAGCGGCTTCAAAATCATAGAGGGTCACCGTTGATGGCGAAGAGCCACCGGCAACAAATTGGTCCCCAATTGTGCACAAGCCTCGACCGAATCCTTGGCGAGCAATATTAGAGTCATCGATACCGGAAAACTGGATGTCTTTTTCTTGATAAGTAATGATCTTATGAGCCTGTTCTGGTCCTTGACGTGGCACATAACGAACATAGTCGCTGGCAGTATCATTGAATAGTACCCCATCTTTCCACAGTTGAGGATTGTGTGTATTAGCAGGAAGATCGCAAACAGTTTTGACTTTATTACTGCTGGTCAGAAACAATAACCCATCGGTATGCAGACCACTGAAAAAGATTCCTCTGTCATTGACATGGACCATGTTAACGTGAAAATCATTAACTAATCTGGGTCCGTGATTGCTTTGTGGATCAAAAGTATGACCAGTCCATTGGTTGTATTCTTGTTGTAACTGAAACCCCCAGTCAAATTCTTTGGTATCAAGGTTAAATGTGAGCAAACTATCAAAGCCTGTTGATGTCAGTAGTAGCCGCCGTTCCATTCTGCATATTTCATGGGTGTGTTTTAGATAGGGATTTTTGTAAGAATTCTGGATTGTAAAATCCTGATCATAGCAAAACAGTTCGTCGCTGGCTGCGATATAAATCTCATCGCCATCGAAGGCAATTCCCCTTAGTCCCCGATCGGCTCCTCTGCCTTCAAAGTCAATGTCACTGGTATTCCAATCAACATGCTGCTGACCTTGTTGATGTTCAAAATCAACGGTATAGATGCCACCATGGCTTTCACCTTGTTGGCTTCCTCGAACGACCGAGGTGAGGATTAATTTAGGCAGTTGAATTTTCATTATTAATAAGTTTTTAAAAAGTATCGAGACAAACTTCAATCAGCATTTGCCTATACTACCAATAGAGTTCTAGAATGTAATGGTAATTTAAGTGTACCTGGAGGATATGATTTGTGGCTAATAAATTAAGCATTACTCGGCGTGATTTTATGAATGGATTTGCAATGAGTTTGACTGCTGGGACGGCTTTATCGCCTATTGAGCTGCTAGCCAAGAATCAACAAATGAGCAGTGCGGTTTTGTATCCACCTGAACTTACTGGTTTGCGAGGTAGTCATCCTGGTTCATTTGAGGTGGCTCATGCTCTTGCAATCAATGGAGCGAGTTGGACAGAACCTTCTGACCAGACTGATCGTGATTATGATGTAGTCGTGGTTGGTGGAGGTGTTTCAGGGTTATCGGCAGCACATCTCTACAGACAACGCCACGGGGGAGATCCAAGAATATTGGTTTTAGATAATCATGATGATTTTGGTGGGCATGCAAAACGCAATGAATTTAATGTTGATGGCAAGCAGCTGATTTGTTACGGAGGCAGTCAGTCCATTGCTGAACCTGGAAGCTGGTCTCCGGTAGGGAAGAAGCTGCTTAAAGATGTAGGGATTCATACCGAGCATTTTTATGATTATTTTGATCGTAATTACTTTAAAGATAGAAAACTTGGGCGTGGCCTATATTTCAGTCGTGATCACTATGGCAAAGATCATGTATCAGATAATATTTTGGGAGCTGAAATAGAAGATAACCAACAGGAGATCGTTGATATTATTAATGAGTATCCGATTGTGGAGTCCTCAAGGACTGCTCTGTTTAGATTATTGAGTGACAAGAAGAATTATCTAAAAGGCATGGGATCTAGAGAGGATAAAATCAACCTGTTAAGACAAACGAGCTACAGCGATTTTTTAAGAAAATACGTCCATATTCAAGAAGAAGTTGTGCGACTCTATAGAGATATGTCTCGAGGTTTATGGGGCATCGGATGGGATGCACTATCAGCTTTGGATGCCTATAGATCACAAATGCCTGGAACACGGCACTTAAACCTTGGGCTAGCTGATGAAAGCTACGAGAGAGATGAGCCTTATATTTTTCATTTTCCCGATGGCAATGCAGGTGTTGCACGCTCAATTGTCCGTAACTTAATACCCAGTGCGATTCCAGGTTCCACCATGGAAGATCTTGTGAAAGCAAGGGTTGATTACGATGGACTTGATTTGGAGTCATCGATGGTACGTATTAGATTGAACTCAACGGCTGTTCAAGTACAACATACGCCTAGTGAAAAGGCAGTTGATGTGACTTATATTAAGAATGGGAGACCCTATCGGGTCAGAGGTGCACATGTGATCATGGCCTGCTACAACAACATTATTCCAAACATTTGTCCAGAAGTGCCTGATGCTCAGAAAGAAGCCATCGCCTATGCCACCAAAATGCCGCTGGTCTACATCAGTGTTGCTGTTAGAAATTGGAAGGCATTTTCAAATCTTGGTTACCGTAGTTTTTATATTCCCCAACCCAGTTTAATGCATTCGTTTGGTCTTGATTTTCCAGTCAGTATGGGCGGCTATAATTTCACGCAAAATCCAGATGAACCGACTGTTATTCATGGCACCCATGTGCCACTAGACCCAGATAAAGGATTGAATGCACGACAGCAATGCATAGCTGGAAGGACTAAGTTGTATGAAATGAATTTCGATGTCTTTGAGGAAAAAATTATCAGCCAGATGAGCGGTGCACTACATGATGGTGGATTTGATGCCGAGCAAGATATAGCAGCCATTACTGTTAATCGATGGCCGCACGGTTATGCGTATGAATATCTTGATTATTCCGATCCAGTGGAATTTAACCCACAGCATGGACCACATATTGCAGGTCGGGCACAAATTGGACGTATTTCGATAGCCAACTCAGATGCTTCGGCTTCCGCTTATCTTACTGGCGCTATAGATGCAGCTGATCGAGCGGTTAATGAACAATTAATGATATAAATTAACTAATTGCTGAGGCAGATCTCTATTTGTTCTGAATCTTGATATAGATCAATTATTGTTATTAAAAATCTTGTTGTGATTTTGATCTTGTATATGTGCACTAATTAGATAAACTAGCACACAAGATTGATGCATTTGATTTAGTAGCATAATCTCATTACAAATAAGTGATAACGATTCATAGTAATAAAGGGGGGACCTTGATGAAAAGATTTATTCTTTATAGTTTTGCCATGACTTTAGCGGTTACTGGCTTCACAAACACACAATCTCAAGATGCAGAAGGTGCTCAGGCTCAGCTGATTGAGGAAATTACAGTTACAGCACGAAAGCGAGAGGAAAATATTCTTGATGTTCCTCTGGCAATCACTGCTCTAACATCTGATGATATTGAAGCGAGAGGCATTGGTGAATTTAAAGACATCATAGCCTTTACTCCAGGATTTCATTTTGCTGAACACTCTGTAGGTAGAGCTGATAGGTCAAATCGTATTTTGGTGATCAGAGGAATGCATATTAGTCAGGAGAATGACCATCAACAAGCGGCAACAGTTTTTGTTGATGGGGCACCAATGCACGGTAGTGTAATTGCTGGTCTTGAGGATGCTGAACGTATTGAAGTAGTGAGAGGACCTCAAAGTGCTTATTTCGGAAGAGCCACACTATCTGGGGCTGTTAATTTTGTTACAAAGACTCCAGGACAAGAATCAAAAGGTAAGTTGGTTACAGAATTTGGGAAATATGGAACAAAAAATATAGGTCTATCGTTTGAAGGTCCATTAAATGAGACTACGTCTTACAGGGTTGCTATCAGTTCACAAGATACAGATGGACAATATAAAGCTTTTAACGACGATAATCTTACTCTTGGTGCAAGAGAAACAGTGAGTATTGCTGGGACTTTGTATTTTGAACCCAGTGATCGTTTTAATGCTAAGTTAAGATTTCATACATGGGAGGATAACGACGGCCCTGGTGCGGCTTTTGGGTATGGTGTCAATAATGGTGAAGAGTTATTTGATTGTCTTCTGCCCAATTCTACTTTGGCGGTAAGAAGCGGAGGTGGTAATTGGTTCTGTGGTGTCGCTCCCTTCCCTACAGCTCAGTACATTCAATATGATGATGTAATGAGTTCAGACAAAGTTGACCTATTGAATGGAGTTGCCACAACAGGTTTGACAATTGATACAATAACAGATAATCCTTTTCTTCATGGCTTTGGATTTGCGAGAGAGGCTGAGCAATTTAGTTTAATTATGAACTATGAGCTAGATAATGGAGTAACTATTACATCCATAACTGCTTCAAATGAGAATAGATGGATGGCCTTGGATGATCTGGATCGAAGAGCTACTGCAGACCTTGGTATCAAAAGTGTATCACTACTGAACGGCAGGGATCTTGATGATTTTAGTCAAGAGATCAGATTTACCTCCCCTCAAGATCAGAGATTAAGATGGATGATCGGTCTGAGTAAATTTGAGTTTGAAGGTAAACGAACTAGTGGTTTCAATATATTTGGTACCGTGAGATCACTGAGTTTAGGTAATGTCTTTGACATTGAGACTACAGGGATTTTTGCTGCCATTGAGTATGATATTACAGATAGCTTAACACTTAACGTTGAGGGTCGACATCAGGAAGATAAGGTTGAGGAAGCAAGGTCAAGTGGAGCAGAATTCGTGTCAGGTACTTTCAAAAGCACCACACCTCGAATTGCTCTTGATTATAGTTTAAATGATGATGTAACACTTTATGCCAGTTATGGAGAGGGCACCAGGCCTGGTGGCTTTAATGTAAATTTATTTAATGAATCCCAAGATGTGCTCAACGCACTTGCTGCAATCGGTCTCTATAAAGAAATAGAAGAAGAAGAACTTGAAATGACAGAGTTTGGTGTTAAGGCCTCACTTATGGACGGTAATGCCTGGATCCAAGCAGCTATCTATCAGGGTGACTGGAGCGCTCAAACTGCTGCAGGTACCTTTGTTAATGATATTTTCTATGGAGGAACCGCTACTGGAGGCGAGATTGACCTGTCTGGATTCGAGCTTGAAGGCGTTTGGGCTGTTTCAGACAACTTTGTTCTGGAGGCGACTATTAGTAGCAACGATTCAGAAATTGATGTGCTCGGAGACTGCGCTGACTGCGCTGTTCTTTTAGGAAACTCGGACATCAGCGGAATGGGGAAAAGGAAACAGCGTAATCCTAAAGTTCAACATTCACTTTCTGGTACTTATACCGGTCAAATGAGTAATGACAATGATTGGTATTTAAGAGCTGATTTCATCCATACTGGAAGCAGTTTTGCTACGGATGCTAATATATTAGAAACAGGGTCTAGCGACAGGCTTAATATACGTTTTGGTATTAAGAGAGATTTCACTTCCCATAGAGGTACATCCAGTAACATCCATATCGAATTCATAGGAGAGAATTTAACAAACGATAAAACGTTTACAAATTATCAATTTCTTATTGACTTTGCTTGGTTGCCACCGGGTGTCAATCGAGTTGCAACTGCAGGACTTCCTGATAAACGTTATTACGGAATAAAAGCTACTTATAACTTCTAATAATAATCAAACGACAACGATACGATCACCAATATCGTTGATTTGCTCACTACCGTCTTTAGTAATAAGAGTAAGGTCTTCTAGGTGAGCTGATCCACCGATGCCCGTGTGTAACACGGGCATATCGACGCTGATAATCATATTTTCTTCTAAAACCAAATCATCTTTGGTCCAATAGGCACCTGGGCCATTCT
>MPLX02089094.1_pt1 | contig 12647 bp, 6 predicted proteins | sample 1617341 | NCBI WGS metagenome assembly MPLX02 (sample SAMN05944804, study PRJNA350692) | marine metagenome | biome: marine; feature: ODZ; material: water; isolation source: 120 m water sample filtered on 0.2 um supor filter | place: Pacific Ocean | collected 2012-04-08 | depth 120m m | reverse complement strand
CCCTGTTTTGGCGGTCCATTCTTAACACTCCATCCCTTGCGTTATGCAGAACTATTGAAAGAGAAAATGGAAAAATTTGACGTAGATGTTTATCTGGTAAACACTGGGTGGGTAGGGGCTAGCGCAAAATCTGGTGCCAAACGATTCAATCTTCCAAAAACAAGGGAGATTATTAATTCTATTTTGGGTGGACAGATTGAAAAATCTGATTATGAAACGGATCCATATTTTGGATTTCAAATCCCAATATCACTTGGCGAAATTGATTCAAATCTCTTGAATCCCATTCGTGCATGGGATAACTTGGATGAGTACCATACCACAGCAAAAGAATTAGTTCAAAAATTCCAGGCGAATTATAAACAATATGATTTAGGTGACACAGCGGTATTAAATGCCGGGCCTTCATTGTAAAAAAACGAAAAGGTGACATTATGGTTATAGAATTTTCTGCTAGACATTTTCAAGCACCAAATAACATTCGTGAATATGCTGAGAACAAAGTTCAAAAATTTATGAAATACAACGACAGAGCAACACAATGCCAGATTATATTGGAGCATGAGCATAACGACCATATCGCAGAGATCAGTTTATCAGTTCCTGGGAATAGATTTTTCGCAAAAGCAGTGACAAAAAACATGACAAAGTCTATTGATGATGCTGTTGAAAAAACAATGCTACAACTTAAAAAACATATGGAATTACTCCATAATCACAGATAAACAGGAAAAATAAAATATTTGAACTCTTATAGAGTTTATATAATTTATATGAGTCGTGATTTGCACCATATTGCCGCGACGTAAAATAAGCGCTAAAAAGGTTTTGTAAAAAGAAGCCGGATACAGCGCCGGCTTTTTTTATGCAAAAACTAAAAGACATACTAAAAAATAGAATTCTTGTCCTGGACGGTGCCATGGGAACCATGGTACAGTCCTATGGCCTTTCAGAGTCGGATTTTCGTGGAGATCGTTTTGAAAATCATTCGTGCGACTTAAAAGGAAATAACGATTTTTTGTCTTTAACTCGCCCTGATGTGGTGGGTGAAATCCACCGTGCTTACCTCGATGCAGGCGCCGATATCATTGAAACCAATACATTCAACGCAACTAGTATTTCCCAAGCTGACTATCAAACAGAAGACCTGGTTTATGAAATCAATAAGGCTGCTGCAAAGATTGCCCGGAACGTAGTCGATGAAATCACATTAAAGACTCCAGATAAACCAAGATTTATTTGTGGTTCAATAGGCCCAACCAATAAAACCGCATCTATGAGCCCCGATGTATCCAATCCTGGTTTTCGAAATATTTCCTTCGATGAATTATCGGATGCCTATTATGACCAAGCCAAAGGTCTTGTAGATGGAGGGTGTGATGTTTTAATGGTAGAAACAGTTTTTGACACCTTGAATTGCAAAGCAGCTCTTTTTGGAATTAAATCCTTATTTGAAGACACGGGAAATGAAATTCCTGTCATGGTTTCTGGAACAATCACTGATGCAAGTGGACGTTTACTTTCGGGTCAAACTGTAGAAGCATTTTGGCATTCAATCCGACATATGGATCTTTTGGCTGTGGGACTGAATTGTGCTTTGGGAGCGGAACAGATTCGCCCTTATGTAGATGCGTTTTCTCAAATTGCAGATACAAATGTTTTGGTTTACCCAAACGCTGGGCTTCCTAATGAATTTGGTGGTTATGATGAAACGCCAAATCAAATGTCAGAGTTTCTCCAAGAATTTTCAGAATCGGGTTTGGTAAATATTATAGGTGGATGTTGCGGTACAACTCCAGACCATATTTCAGCCTTTTCCAAATCGGTTGAAGGTATATTGCCACGTGAAATTCCAAAAATTGAACTATTCACAAAATTGAGTGGTTTAGAACCGCTTATCATTCGCCCTGATTCTAATTTTATTAATGTGGGCGAACGAACTAATGTTACTGGGTCTGCAAAATTCAAAAGATTGATAAAAGAAAACCAATACGATGAAGCTCTGGTTGTGGCTCGCCAACAAGTGGAAAACGGTGCACAGATCATAGATGTGAATATGGATGAGGGATTAATTGATTCAGAAAAAGCTATGGAACAATTTTTACGATTAATTGCTTCAGAACCTGAGATTTCCAAAGTGCCTATAATGATTGATTCTTCAAAATGGACCGTTCTCGAAACCGGATTAAAGAATATTCAGGGGAAAGGTGTTGTGAATTCCATTTCCTTGAAAGAAGGAGAGGAAGAATTCATCAAGCACGCATATTTAGTCAAAAAATATGGTGCATCGGTTGTCGTTATGGCATTTGATGAACAGGGCCAGGCGGATACCTTTGAGCGAAAAGTAAGTATCTGCCAAAGGGCTTATAAAATACTAACTGAAAAAGTTGGACTAAGCCCGGAAGATATCATTTTTGATCCCAATATTTTTGCTGTGGCAACAGGAATTGAAGAACATAATCAATATGGGAAAGCCTATATTGATGCTGCAAAAATGATTAAGGGAAAAATGCCCCTTGTTCATGTCAGTGGTGGTCTAAGTAATCTTTCATTCTCATTCCGGGGGAATAATGCTGTTCGTGAAGCCATGCATTCTTGTTTTCTTTATCATGCTATCCAAAATGGAATGGATATGGGAATTGTTAATGCGGGACAATTGGTTGTTTATGATGATATTGAACCATCGTTTCGAAATGCTATCGAAGATGTTTTATTCGATCGCCATCCCGATGCCACGGATAGATTAGTTGAATTGGCTGAAGGGTTTATTGGAGTCAAACAAGAGAAAAAATCCAATAATGAGTGGCGATTATTGTCTACTCAGGAAAGATTAACTCACGCTTTGGTTGAAGGGATTGACAAATTTATTGTGGAAGATACTGAAGAGGCTAGAATCCAATTGGATCGCCCTATTGATGTGATTGAAGGACCATTAATGGATGGGATGAATCGCGTTGGGGATTTGTTTGGCTCTGGTAGAATGTTCCTCCCCCAAGTGGTAAAATCAGCCCGGGTAATGAAAAAAGCAGTTGCCCATTTGATACCATTTATCGAGAAAGAAAAAGAAGAGAAAGGGCTTGCTGATATTTCCAATGGAACCATTGTTTTAGCAACGGTAAAAGGGGATGTTCATGATATTGGAAAAAATATTGTGGGCGTTGTTTTAGGTTGCAATGGATATAATATTATTGATCTCGGTGTTATGGTCCCAGCAGATAAAATATTATCTGAAGCAAAGAAAGCAAACGCAGATATTATTGGTCTATCGGGTCTCATAACTCCAAGCTTGGATGAAATGGTTTATGTAGCATCAGAAATGGAAAGGAAAAAATTTGAAGTGCCATTATTGATTGGCGGTGCTACTACAAGTCGCAAACATACTGCGGTCAAAATAGAAGAAAAATATAGATCTTTCGTTATTCATGTTATAGATGCTAGCAGATGTGTGGGCATTGTAAGCAAATTATTAAATCCAGATCATAAAAATGAACTCGTTAAAAAAACAAAAAATGAATATGAAACAATTCGTGAAACTTTTTATCAAAATCAACAAGAATTAAAACTTTTACCGATAAATGAGGCTAGAAATAGAAAACCTAAGCTGGTTTATAATCCGGTTCAACCAGAAAAACCCGAGATTCAAAAGATTGAATTAATATCTTTAAATGAGCTAAAGGATTATATTGACTGGTCACCTTTTTTTCATGCGTGGGAATTTAAAGGCACCTATCCAGAAATTTTAAATGACTCTGAAAAAGGAGCCGAAGCGGAAAAACTCTTTAATGATGCTCAAAATATGTTGGCATCTCTCATTGAATCAAAATCATTAACAGCCAAGGCGGTGTTTGGGATCTTTCCTGCTCAATCGAAAGAAGAAGAAGTGCATTTAATAAAAAATGATATTACATTTAATTTTCCCCGTCAATTGATGGATAAAGGGAATAAACCTAATTTTTGTCTAGCTGATTTTATTTCTCCAAATGGCGATGATTATATTGGGTTGTTCGCAGTTACGGCTGGGCATGGATTAGAAAAACTGGTTGAGCAGTTTGAATCAGACCACGATGATTATAATGCTATTTTGGTCAAAGTGTTAGCTGACCGATATGCGGAAGCTGCTACTGAATGGCTCCATGAAAAAATTCGAAAAAATGACTGGGGTTATGCTCCTAATGAGATTTATTCGAAGGAAGAATTAATTAAGGAAAAATATCAGGGAAATAGGCCGGCACCGGGATATCCCAGTTGTCCTGATCATGCAGAAAAAGATAAAATATGGAAACTTTTGGATGTGGAAAACGCCATAGGTGTTTCTTTGACAGAATCGAGAGCTATGTGGCCCGCAGCTTCTGTATGCGGGTGGTATTTCTCTCATCCTGAATCCCAGTATTTTAGCGTATTAAAAAATAATTAAAACCAAAATAATAAAATAAAATCTTATGAGAATACGAGATAAAATAAAAAAACCGCAACGTCCGGTTGTTGCTTACGAAATTTTACCACCACGAGAAAAAGATGGGACATTGAACTCGTATGGAGAGATTATTAGCTCGCTCCTTTCACAAACGCATATTGATGCTATTAATATTCCGGAAGTATTGGATGAAATTGGTCGTGGTGAACGCCCAGTCGCAAATCAAAAACGAGGTGAGCCAAGAGAATTTGGGCAACTTCTACAGGATATTGTTGGTGTGGAAGCTATTGTGAATCGAGTGGTTGTTCATGAACCTTATGATGCTCAAATGAAATGGATTGAAGAGACAAACAAGGAATACGAAATTGAAAATATGATTATAGTGGGCGGAGAATCCAGTAATGTTGATTATCCTGGACCATCTGTAAATGAAGTTTTAAAATCAGTCTCAAGAGAATATAACCAGAACGGAGGTGATATTTTTTGTGGTGGAATTGCAATTCCAAGCCGGGAAAGAGAATCAAAGAATTTGATCAAAAAAAGTGAGAATGGTTCCGAATTTTTCACTACACAAGTATTATACGATTCATCCAATATAGTAAAAATGATTGGTCATTACCAAGAACGGTGTGATGAACTCAATACATTTCCACGTCGTTTACTTTTGAGCTTTGCCCCGGTATCATCTCAAAAGAATATTGAATTTTTAAAATGGCTTGGTGTTGAAATCCCAAGTGAGACAGAGCGCTATTTACAGGGGAGGCCTGGTTCTATGATAGAAAGATCCTTAGATGTAGCTATAGAAGTTTTGAATGATACACTCAGATCGATCACGGAGAAAAATTTAAAAGTTCCAATTGGTTTAAATGTAGAACATATTATGTCCTACAATTTTCAATCTTCGGTTGAAATGCTCCAGGAATTAGCTCGTATTTATCGGGAATTTTGTATCAAATCAAAGCAGTATTCATAAATAGAATTTGGTAATTTTCGCACCAAATTTGTAAAAGTAATTAATAAAAGCGAATAAAAATAATAGGAAGCTAAATTGAGCAAATATTTATTTACATCAGAATCTGTCACAGAAGGGCATCCAGACAAAGCATGTGATGCAATTTCAGATGCAATTTTAGACGATATTTTATCGAAAGATCCCAACGCCCATGTGGCCTGTGAAACCTTGGCAACAAAAGGAGTTGTTGTGGTTTCCGGTGAAGTGCGAACCAATGGGTTTACCGAAGTAGAAAAAGTTGTAAAACAAACAATCAAAGATATTGGATATCATAAAGGTAATAGTGGAGTTGACCCTGAGGATGTTCAAGTTATATCTATGCTCCATGAGCAAAGTTCAGAAATAGCTCAAGGTGTTGATTCAGAGGATATCTCCGAACAAGGTGCTGGTGATCAGGGACTCATGTTTGGATATGCCTGTAATGAAACACCTGAACTAATGCCACTCCCAATCCAGATTGCTCATCGACTTACAGAAAGATTAACAGAATTGAGGAAAGATGGTACCTTGCCCTGGCTTCGACCAGACGGTAAATCTCAAGTATCAGTCAACTATGAAGATGGTAAACCAGTTTCTGTAGAGAAAGTGGTTATTGCCACACAGCACGATGATATGTTAGCTAAATATGGGACAGAAGAAAGAGAACTGGAATTTGTAAAAAGTGAAGTGATAGATCATATTATAAAACCTGTTTTAAATTCTTTTGATTATCCTTACTCCGAAGATTGTATTGTAAATGGTACAGGCAGGTTTGTTTATGGGGGGCCAGAAGCAGATACAGGGTTAACGGGTCGAAAGATCATTGTTGATACTTATGGTGGATATGCACCACACGGGGGTGGTGCTTTTTCTGGAAAAGATCCATCCAAGGTGGATCGAAGTGCAACCTATATGGCTCGGTATATTGCTAAAAATATTGTGGCAGCAGGTTTAGCAGATAAATGTGAAGTCCAATTATCATACAGCATTGGTGTTGCGGAGCCTACTTCGTTTTACGTGAAATCATTTGGTACAGGGGATGTTAGTGATGAAAAACTAACTGAAATTGCCAAAGAAGTGTTTCCGCTACGACCAGGAGAAATTGTTGCACACTTAGATTTGAAAAAACCTAGATATAGACAAACAGCAGCCTATGGACATTTTGGTAGGGAGTTGGAATCGTTTACTTGGGAAAAAACTGATATGGTCCAACTGCTGAAAGAAAAATAATAATTTTAGTTGGGTATTATCCCAAACTTGCCAAGGAGCGTTGCATTGGAAATAATTTCCCATCAGGCTTGGCTTTTATAACGACGTTCATTTTGATTAAACTCTTAATTGGAGACACAAATGAACAATCATACAATAAAAAATAACGATTACAAAGTAGCCGATTTGAATTTGGCCGGTTTCGGCCGAAAGGAAATCGAACTTGCAGAGGCGGAAATGCCTGCTCTCATGACGCTCAGGGAAAAATACAAGGAATTACAGCCCTTGGCAGGTGCAAATATTCTTGGCTGTATTCACATGACTATTCAAACTGCAGTCCTGATGGAAACCCTTGTTGATTTAGGTGCAAAAGTTCGATGGTCATCCTGCAATATTTTCTCAACTCAAGACCATGCAGCGGCAGCAATGGTTGATGCTGATATTCCAACATTTGCATGGAAAGGTGAAACTGAAGAAGAGTTTTTTTGGTGTATTGAGCAGACAATCCTAAAAGACGGTAAACCATGGGATGCCAATATGGTATTAGATGATGGTGGCGATTTAACCCAAATGCTTCATGAAAAATACCCTGAAATGCTTGAAAATATTCATGGCATTAGTGAAGAGACTACCACAGGGGTCCACCGTCTTTTAGAAATGTTAGAAGATGGGACACTTAAAGTACCAGCCATTAATGTGAATGACTCGGTAACCAAATCAAAAAATGATAATAAATATGGATGCCGCCATTCACTCAATGATGCAATTAAACGTGGCACGGATATTCTAATGTCTGGAAAGAAAGCACTGGTAATTGGTTATGGTGATGTGGGGAAAGGATCTGCACAATCATTACGTCAAGAAGGGATGATTGTAAAGATTAGCGAAATTGATCCAATTTGCGCAATGCAGGCATGTATGGATGGGTTCGAAGTTGTTTCTCCCTATCATGACGGAATTAACACGGGTACAGTTGATGGCATTAACAGAGAACTACTTACTACCACCGATTTAATTGTTACGACTACTGGTAACATAAATGTTTGTGATCGTGCTATGTTAGAAACTGTCAAATCAGGTGCGGTGGTTTGTAACATTGGTCATTTTGATAATGAAATTGATACCCAATTTATGAGAGATAATTGGCAGTGGGACGAAGTGAAACCACAAGTGCATCGGATATTTAGAAGTGACAATAAAAATGATTATTTAATTCTATTATCTGAAGGTCGATTAGTTAACCTAGGAAATGCAACAGGGCACCCATCTCGGATTATGGATGGCTCATTTGCAAATCAGGTGTTGGCACAAATGCTTTTATTTGATGTAAAATTTGCTGATTTACCACATAATGAAAAATTATCAAATATTACAGTTAATGTTCTACCAAAGAAACTTGATGAAGAAGTTGCAGCCGGAATGGTGAGAGGGTTTGGAGGTGTATTGACGACAATGACCGATGAGCAGGCAGACTATATTGGGGTTTCAAAAGTAGGGCCATACAAGCCTGAAGTCTATCGATATTGATCTAATCTATTTAAAAAAACAAAAAACCCCATAAAAAATATGGGGTTTTTTGTTTTTGGTTCTCTCAGATTTATTCTACAAATTTGAATGCGGAAGTCCAAACACTATTGGCAATAAAATGAAGGTAAATCCGAAAAACCACCAATTTCGTTGGAAGACGGGATTTTTCCATGCTTTTCTGACCATTCTTTTAATGGTTACGGTGGCGTGCGATTTCGACATCCCGGAAAAGTTCGAAATGCCCACCTGGTATCTTGATTTAAAAATTCCACTGGTTCAAACTAGATATCAAATGGCGGATATTTCCGATTCATCTGCGGGTATTTTTCTTACAGATGATTCTCTTGGATTTAAAATTATCCAAGAAGGAGAAATGCCTGCCACAGAACTTCCGGATCTTCCTTCTGTGCCACTAGGGCTTGATCAGGCAATCTCATCTGGAGAAATTTCCGGAATTGACATGGATATTGACCTTCCAGAGATTACAATTAGTCAGCGGATTGATGTTGTAGCCTATGGCCAAAAGATTTACCCCGATACTACTGATTGGACTATAGATACATCCATTTTTGTATATGAAGATCCATTTACAGGGGATTCTGTTTTCGTAGATACAACCATTTGGATCGCAGCTTATACCCCTTTTGCATTCCCTGACACAGTTCCCCATGTTTTGGAAGCAAACCATTATGATTCTTTAATTGTTGCGGCGTTTAATGGTGCAATGGATTTATTGAGTAGCGCTTTGGATACAACAATTGATCTTGGATTATCATCAATTCCGCTCCCTGATGACCCACCCATTATTGCAAGCGTAGATACACTTATAATTGCCAGCCATGCTACCAATAGTGTTTATCGCACATTATTTAAAAATAATGGCATTCCGACTGATTTAGTTGGTGTTTATTCCAGGATGGTTGCTGGATCTACTGAACCTCTTTCTGATACATTGGCAAACCATAATCAAATTCCGTCAATCTCCCAAGGTGTCACATATGCAGACACAACAGATTTATCTGGAAAGGGACTAACAAGTTTCTTAAAAATGGCAACCAATATGTCCTTGAATTCTGCGTTGACTGATTATGTAACAATTCCTCCTGGATCATTGTATGTCGATTTCAATATCACATTTAAAATGGCAGGAATCGATAGTATTGATGTAACAACAAATAATTATTCTATGTCAGACGGCATTGAAATGCCACCGATGGAATTACCTGAAATGGATATGTCTGAGTCGGGTATAAGTAAAATGGAAATTTATAGAAATGTGCTTAAAAATGAGGGCGCAGCTTATAACGAGAATAAATTGGTTATTCGCGATTTGGCTAGCTCTTTTCCATTCGATATGAATTTCTTATTGAATTTCCAGAATTTTTCACCCACACCTGATGGTGACTCCGTAAAAATTGATACTGTTTTAAGAAACGGGATTGAGATTAATAAAACATTTGATTTACGTGGTTATACACTACAAAGCACAGATGGAGATAATAATAATGATGGCTGGCCAGACAGTGCATTTACAAGTTTTGATCTTGTGCTAGATATTACAATCCCAGAGCAAAAAGCATCCATTCCATTAGATGGTTCACCCTTGGGTGAATTCACCATGAATATGAAATTGGAGCAGTTATCATTTTCGTCTATAGGAGCAAACCTTTACATGGAAATGCCTGCGGAACCCACTGAACAGGAATTCCCGGCAGGTTTTACAGGTGCCATTCCCACCGAAGCTGTTTTCGAGATTATTTTTAAGAATCAGATCAGATTACCCATTCAAATGGTCATGGAATTCAAAGGCTATAACTCACTTGGTGAGCTTACTTATGTACCAGTGATCATTGATACAATTGGATTTCCATTAACAGACTCAAATTCGGATACTGCCATGACCATCATTGGTTTGAGCAAATTGGGAACAACTATTACAATTTATGAATCGGTTGATGATAGTTTACCGTCATATTCTGTTACAAATGCACCCTGCGACACTTGTTCTTCTATAATAGATTTACTTGCATCCAATCCGGTTCAGATGATTATTACACCTGAGGTGAAGGTAGATGGTCGCGGATCCATTGAAGCTAATAAAGCCATTGCAGGTGGATTTCGTGTGACTATTCCATTTGTCCTTCAATTGGAACCCATGACCTTCATGGGAGGAACTGCCACAGAAATTGATACATTTGACCACGATACACGCTATAAAATTCGGAATAGTTTGCTTGAAACAGAATTAGTATCCACCATTACAAACGCTTTGCCATTTGGGGCTGAAGTTTCTGTATTAATGAGTAATGATTCATTATTTCCAACCGACACGACGGCAGCCCAATTAGCCATTTTCCGAGATTCTCTCGCAGTATGGGGAGTTCTAAATGCCACGGACAGTTTATATATTCTCAGGAAATGCAGTGATATTTCACCCGACAGCGGTTTGGTATATATTTTCAACGTTATGACAGATTTTTCAGAATGTTTTGATGATTTACCCTATATCGTAAAATTTAATGACTCAGGTACGGATACAATCATTTCCTATGTGGATACCCTGTTCAAATTTTCATTACCCAATCCTGAATCATTTTATGGTGCCGATGATACCACTGGATATCCTGAAGGCATGGTGGCACTGCCAGGCACAGGGGTTTATGCCAGTACCATCGATACGTCTCAGATCTTTTTACTCACAGATTATGGCAGCCACTATACCATGCCGAGATTTCATTTACCTGGAACAGATTCCATGGGCGTCTTTTTATCGGTTGAAGATTATATGGAGATTAGCTCCTTTATCACTTTTCGGTTAAGCAGTTCCGGTGCATTTGGTGAAGTAAACCCTGAATTAATTATTACTTACCCCAATGGAGGACAAACATTATATACCAATTCAACTTATGAAATTCTCTGGAGTGTAGGTGGATCGAGTTCTGAAAAAGTGGATTTATATTATTCCACTCATGGAGATTCAACAACTTATAAGGCAGCCAATTGTGTCCTGACAGATAATTGGACAGAAATTGAATCAGGATTAGATAATCTTGGTTCATATTCATGGGATTTAGCTACCAGTGGGTTATCAGACACTGATTCATTAAGATTGAAAATCGTATCTTCAAATGGAAAGGCTTGTGATATCAACGGATATTATGTCAAGATCAGGTCTCCATCCAGATCGAATCGTATGAATCGTCCAAAACAAAAATTGAGTATGAAGGGTAATCGATGAAGCGAATTATTCTCATATTTTGTATGGTTGGAATCTTAGTTCAAGCCCAAACCAAACGTGATCCACGAATGGTAGGAATGGCAGGTGCATATACAACCATTGCTGATGGAATTTTCTGTGTTGGATTTAATCCTGGAATAATAGGCCTTCAACAAAATAAACCATTTATGATTCAAGCGTTTCAATTGGATTTAGGTATGCTAGGAAATTTTTTCTCTATCCAAAATATAGCACAATATAGCGGTGATACTTTGAATACTGCTGAGAAAGATGCACTCTTCGATCAATTAGAAGCGTCTGACGGAATGGGATTTTTTGTGGACACACATATGCCAATCCCTTTTATGAACATTTCTAAAGGTAATATGGCTTTTACAACTAATAATATCATTTTACAGAATTATAAATTACCTATGGGATTGTTGGAGCTTATTTTTTACGGCAATGGCCAAAAACCAAACTTGGATCTGGAATTTAACTATGAGATTTTAGGATTGAACGAATACGGATTTTCATTTGGGATTCCCTTTAAATCCATGTCTTGGGGAATTACTGCAAAATATCTGCAAGGATTATTTTATCTTGGGATTGATGAAGATTCTTCTTCAGCGAACTTGATAACAGATGATCTTGGTATCTATGGTTCAGGAGAATATATCATACGGCAGGGTGTGGGCGGTTCCGGATTTGGGCTTGATATTGGGGTGGTCTCTCGACCCTATAATGGGTGGCAATTTGGCGCGTCATTTATCAATATGGTAGGTTCGATCAGATGGAATCAAAGCGGTGGTGGTAATGAGCCTTCCAGTATTAATCCGCTAACGGGCTCATTTTATCCATTTACCTTTGGAGATGATACACTAGATCTAAATGAATCCATTTTATATACATTCAATATTGATACAATTCGTATGGACAAGCTTGGGAATGACTCCCTATTCACGAATGAGACCATTTTTTTTGTGGATACCTTAGAGAATGGTAAACGGCCTGAATTTGTCACTCGGTATCCAGCAACTTTCCGACTGGGTGCATCAAAAAAAGTGGATAATTTCTTATTTGCCACGGATCTGGTGGCTGGATTCGAAAATAAATATTATGCGCGACAGCAGTGGAAATGGGCTATGGCGGTTGAGTGGAATCGGATTGAAACAATCCCAATGAGAATTGGTTACTCCTGGGCTGGTGGAGAGATGAAAGAATTGGCCATGGGTTTTGGTGTAAAAAAAGGTCCTGTTATCTATGACCTGGGCTTTTCTTTTCGAAAT
>MPLX02378242.1_pt1 | contig 12655 bp, 9 predicted proteins | sample 1617341 | NCBI WGS metagenome assembly MPLX02 (sample SAMN05944804, study PRJNA350692) | marine metagenome | biome: marine; feature: ODZ; material: water; isolation source: 120 m water sample filtered on 0.2 um supor filter | place: Pacific Ocean | collected 2012-04-08 | depth 120m m | reverse complement strand
GCCCCACTCAGGTCGCGGCCAGACGCGCCTTCATTGACACTGTCGCACACCAGGCGGCACTTGGCGGCAAGCTGCGTGGCGTCATCCAGGTCGGCCTTCCACAGGTAGGCCCCACTCAGGTCTGCCCCACTCAGGTCTGCCCCGCGCAGGATGGCCCTGATCAGGTTAGCCCTGCCAAGGTCTGCCCCACTTAGGTCACGGTCAGATGCGCCTTCATTGACAATCTCCCACACAATCCGCCACTTGGCGTCAATCTGCGTGGCGTCATCCAGGTCGGCCTTCCTCAGGTTAGCCCCATGCAGGTTAGCCTCACGCAGGTCAGCCCCAGTCAGGTTAGCCTTCCACAGGCTAGTCCAAATCAGGTTAGCCCCACGCAGGTCAGTCTCAGTCAGGTTGGCCCCGTACAGGCTGGCCGCGCGCAGGTTGGCCCTGCTCAGGTCGGCCCCGCGCAGGTTGGCCCAGCGCAGGTCGGCCCAGCGCAGGTTGGCACTGCTCAGGTTGGCTTCGGCGAAGTTGGCCTTCACTAGGTCTGCCTTCACTAGGTCGATATCCTGCAGGTTAGCGCCCCTGCACTTTCGACCGTCCAAGACGACTTGTATCACCTCGTCACGCGTGAACTTAGCCATAGTCCTACTATACACCCGCTCCCAACGGGTCAGCAAGCATGGGCTGTGGTCGGAAGTGCGCTCATGATGCACCTCCCGGCTTGCGACCTCTTCTGCGCTGGGGTAAAGTAAAGCGCTTTCGGAAGACCGTACGCAGTACTTTATTGTTAGAGTTAAAGCACGCGCTATACGTAGCGCGCATGTGTGTCATGCCTGCTAGATCACTCGAAGAACTCGCCCAATCCATCATCACCTGCACTCGCTGCCCGCGCCTGATTGCGCACTGCCGCGCGGTGGCACGGACGAAGAAACGCATGTATCACGAGGATGATTACTGGGGAAAGCCGGTGCCGGGCTTTGGCGATCCGCAGTCGCACATCCTGATTGTCGGCCTGGCGCCGGCCGCGCACGGCGCGAACCGCACCGGACGCATGTTCACCGGCGACGGGACGGATGGCATGGGCGCCTCTGATTTTCTGGCCGCGGCCCTGCAGCGCGTCGGATACGCCAATCTCCCGGTTTCACGCCAGCGCCGCGATGGCTTCGTCTTGCGCGGGGTCTTTATGACCGCCATCGCGCGCTGCGCGCCGCCGGGCAACAAGCCACTGCGCGAGGAGATTTCAAACTGCGCCCACTTCTTGCATGCGGAACTGGATTTGCTGCCCAATGTGCGCGTGATCATCGCCGTGGGAAAACTGGCGTTCGACCAGACGATGCAAATACTCGCCGAGCGCGGCGCAGCCCTGCCTCGCCCCAAACCCAGATTCGGGCACGCGATCACCATCAATCTGGGAGGCGAGCATCCGCTGCTGCTGGCTTCCTATCATCCCAGCCGCCAGAATACTCAGACTGGCCGCCTGACGCCGGAGATGCTGGATCAAGTTTTCAGCGTTGCGCAGGAGAATCTCACTCCATCCACCCAAACGTGCGCTCCACTGCCTTGAGCCAGCCGCGATGCAGTTTCTCGCATTCGCCGGCTGCCATGGCCGGTTGCCAGATTTGCTCCACCTGCCAGTTGGCGCGCAAATCATCTAGATTATCCCAGAAGCCAACTGCCAGTCCGGCGGCATAAGCCGCACCCAGCGCGGTGGTCTCAGCCACCTGCGGGCGCACCACCGGCACGCCCAGAATATCGCTCTGAAATTGCATCAGTAGCTGGTTATGCACCATGCCGCCATCGACTTTTAGCGCGGTCAGTTCCACGCCAGAATCTTTGCGCATCGCCTCCAGCACCTCGCGCGTCTGATAAGCAGTGGCTTCCAGCGTGGCGCGCGCCAGATGACCTTTATTGATATAGCGCGTCAGCCCGACAATCGCGCCGCGTGCGTCCGCGCGCCAATGTGGCGCGAACAGGCCGGAGAAAGCCGGAACAAAATAGATGCCGCCGTTGTCGTCCACCGTAGCGGCCAGCGCCTCGACTTCGGCGGCGTTGTTGATCAACCCCAGATTATCGCGCAGCCACTGCACCAGCGCGCCGGTGATGGCGATGGAACCTTCGAGCGCGTAGGTCGCCGGTTGGTCGCCCAATTTGTATGCCACCGTGGTCAGTAGCCCGCTGGTCGAGGGGACTGGATCGAGACCGGTGTTGAGCAACATGAAACAACCGGTGCCGTAGGTGTTTTTGGTTTCGCCAACATCGAAACAGGTCTGACCGACAAGGGCTGCTTGCTGATCACCCAAATCGCCGCAGACCGGAATGGATGCCCCGAATGCGCCGCTGGCAGCCGTCTCCCCCCAGGCAGTCGGATCGCTGGAGGGCACGATGCGTGGAAGCATCTGGTGCGGGATATCCAGTGCGTGCAGTATCTCCGCATCCCAATCCAGCGTCTCCAGATTGAGCAGCAGCGTGCGGCTGGCGTTGGTCACATCGGTGACGTGACTACCGGTCAGGTTCCAGATCAGCCAGCTATCGATATTGCCAAAGAGCGCTTCGCCACGCTCGGCAGCAGCGCGCAGGCCGGGTATATTTTCCAGCATCCACATGATTTTGGGGCCGGAAAAATAAGTCGCCAACGGTAGCCCGCTGCAGGCGCGGAAACGGTCTTGTCCACCATCGGCGGCCAGATGCCCGCACAGTTCGGCAGTGCGCGTATCTTGCCAGACAATTGCGTTGTGATAGGGCTCACCGCTATATTTGTTCCAGACAACGGTGGTTTCGCGCTGGTTGGTGATACCCACAGCGGCGACCTCGCCGGGCTGCGCCCCGACTTTCTCCACGGCTGCGCGAGTCACTTGCTGCGCGCGCTGCCAGATTTCGAGTGCATCGTGTTCCACCCAGCCGGGTTGGGGATAGATTTGTTCGTGTTCCTTCTGGGCGCTGCTGGCGACTTGCCCATGATGGTCAAAGAGCATGCAGCGGGTACTGGTGGTGCCCTGGTCGATGGCGGCTACGTACTTCATTGACGCACCTTATCCAGAACCTCCATTTCCGCGGTCTTCAGGCGCAAGCCCGCCGCTCCGAGATTGTCGTTCAACTGCGTGATTGTGCGCGGCCCGATGATTGGCGCGGTTATTTCCGGCCGCGAGAGCAACCAGCCGAGCGCCATCTGCGAGATGGACTTCCCGCGCGCCTTCGCCAATGATTCTAACTTGCCGAGCACGGCCCAGTTTTCCGCGGTCATGTGCTTTTGCGCGCTGTCGGCGCGCACGCTTTCCGGCAGCGGCTTGTCTTTGCGGTACTTGCCAGTCAGGAAGCCGCCCGCAAGCGGGCTGTAGGGGATGACGCCGAGGCCGTATCGCCGGCAAACCGCTGGCAGTTCGCACTCGTACTCGGCGCGATGGACGAGCGAGTAGTGCGGCTGCAGGCTATCGAAGCGCGCCAGATCGAGCCGGTCACTGCTCCACAGCGCCTGCATCAGACGCCAGGCCGGATAGTTGGAGCAGCCGATGTAGCGTACTTTGCCCTGCCGCACCAAATCGTCTAGCGCGCGCAGGGTCTCATCGACGGGCGTCTCCTCGTCGGGCCAGTGGGTCTGGTACAGGTCTATCGTCTCGATCTGAAGCCGTTGCAGCGAGCCTTCAACGGAATCGAATATGTGCTTGCGTGAGAGGCCCTCGTCATTCGGCCCTGCGCCCATGCGCCCGCGCACTTTAGTAGCAATCACCAGTTCCGTGCGCGGGATGCCGCGCTGCTTTATCCACTTTCCGATTATCGTCTCCGCGACGCCGCCGGGGTTGCCATCCACCCAGCGCGAGTACATGTCGGCTGTATCGATGAAGTTGATGCCGGCCTCGAAAGCGGCCGAGAGCACTTCGACCGAGTCGGCCTCGCTCACCGACCATCCGAACTGCATCGTGCCTAGGCACAGTTCCGGAACTTTCAAGCCAGTGCGGCCCAGATTGCGGTATTCCATGACGGGTGCTCCTCTGACGGGGGGTGTACGTTTGCGCGAGTTTAGCACAGGTCAGTGAGCCGTGCGTTGATCGTTGACACTCCGTCGGTTGGGGAGTCCGGCGATGGTAACCAACGTTGGAGACGCCACCCCGCGTGCTATAATCTTCGCGAAGAGTACTCCTGATTTCTCACTCAAAACAGAGCATAACATGGCCGCTGAAATGAGCCTCACCCTGACCGAAGAACATGAAATGATCCGCCGGGCAGCGCGCGATTTCGCTCAAAAAGAGATTGCGCCCATCGCCGCCCAACATGACGAGAGCGGCGAATTCCCGTTTGAGACGATAAAGAAGATGGGCACTCTGGGCCTGATGGGCTTCGAGGTGCCGGAGGAGTATGGCGGCGCGGGCATGGACTCGATTGCCTACGTGCTTGCCATGGAGGAAATCTGCAAGGTGGACGCCTCGCACGGCACGATCATGAGCACCAACAATTCGCTGGTCTGTCATGGGCTGCTCAAGTACGGCACGGAGGCGCAAAAGCAACGCTATCTCGTGTCGGTGGCAAGCGGCGAGAAGATCGGGGCGTATTCTCTGACCGAACCAATGTCTGGCTCCGATGCCGGCAGCATGCGCTCGCGGGCGGTGCGCTCAGATGTGGGCTATGTGATAAACGGGCGCAAAAGCTGGGTGACGAGCGCCCCCGTGGCCGATTTTGTCGTGCTGTTCACAATGACTGCGCCGGAGAAAAAGCACCACGGCATCACCGCATTCTTGGTGGAAACCGACCGGCCGGGCTTCAGCTTGGGCAAAACCGAGCCCAAGTTGGGCGTTCGCGCCTCGGCCACCAGCGAAATCAACTTCGAAGACTACCACTGCCCGGCGGAGAACCGTTTGGGCAATGAGGGAGAGGGATTCAAGATCGCCATGACAGTACTCGATGCCGGGCGCATCGGGGTGGCAGCGCAGGCGCTGGGCATTGCCGAGGCCGCTTATGAGGCCTCGGTATCTTATTGCCGCGAGCGCGAGGCCTTTGGCAAGAGAATCGGTGAATAACGGGGACTCCAGTTCCAGATTGCGGATATGAAGACCAGAATCGAAGCTGCGCGATTGCTTATCTACAATGCCGTGTTGACGAAAGAGCGATCCCGGCAGAACGGCAGCCGCTATACGCTGGAAGCGAGCATGGCAAAGCTGTACGCTTCCGAGGTGGCTATGGAGTGTGCCCATCGCGCCGTGCAAATCCATGGCGGCATAGGCTATTCGAAATAACTTTCGGTCGAGCGCTACTTTCGCGACGCGAAAATCACCGAGATTTATGAGGGCACCAGCGAGATTCAACGCATGGTGATCGCGCGAAATGAATTAGGGTTCCGATGATGGCCCGAAGCTATTGAATTTGTGGATGCGCTGCCAAAAACCTCAACCGACAAGATTCAAAAACTCGTCTTGCGGGAAAGGGAGAAAACGTCATTGACGCTTTCGTGAGTATGACGAGAATCCGTTCAATCCGTTGATTAAGGAGACGCCGCATGGAACACAACCAAATTCAAACCTATCAGCACATACTTTTTGAAGTCTCCGAGAGAATTGCTCATGTGACGATGAACCAGCCCGCCCACCGAAATGCCCTCTCGGTCGAACATATGCATGAGTTGACAAACTGTTTCCGCGCCATCGGAAAGAACCGGGACGTTGCCGTGGTCATTTTAAGTGGGAACGGGCCGGCTTTTTGCGCCGGACATGACCTGCGAGAGATGATCGGGCAAAGCGCCGAGTTCTATCGCACCATCTTCGATGTCTGCATAACGATGATGGACACGATTCAAAACATCCCGCAGCCGGTCATCGCGCAGGTGCACGGCATCGCGACTGCGGCAGGCTGTCAACTGGTCGCCACCTGTGACCTGGCCGTGGCGGCCGACATGGCGCGCTTCGCAACGCCGGGCGTAAAGATCGGCCTGTTCTGCTCGACGCCGATGGTGGCTGTCACCCGCAATCTGCACCGCAAGAAGATGCTGGAGATGCTGCTGACAGGCGAACCGATTTCAGCGCGGGAAGCGCTATTGCATGGCCTAATCAACCGCGTTGTTCCCGCAGAATCCCTGCCGGATGAAACGCGGGCGCTGGCGGAACGCATAGCCGCCTCCAGTCCTTTCACTATCGGCGTCGGTAAGCAAGCGTTTTATCGGCAGTTGGAGATGCCGCAAACTCAAGCTTACGCTTATGCCAAAGAGGTGATGTCATTGAACGCGCTGGCGCCGGATGCGCAGGAGGGCATGTGCGCTTTTTTGGAAAAGCGGCAGCCGCAGTGGAGCAGATGAGATCTCCACATGTTAATTGCCTGCGGAATGGCGTTTTGCCTGTGATTGTGCCCGTGCAACCACAGGCAAACTGAACTGCCCGGCAGGTTGCACAGCATTGGATGGCGGCGTGGGCGCGCTGAAATACGCGAGCTTTGGCTCTTTCGGAGGTATGTATGTCAACCACATATGAACAAGCATATGTGCATTCCCTGACGAATCCAGAAGAGTTCTGGGCGCAAAGGGCCGAGGATGTCCATTGGTATAAGCGCTGGCACACAGTGCTCGACGATTCGCTCCCGCCGTTCTACCGCTGGTTTGTCGGAGGAAAGATTAACACTTGCTACAACGCACTAGACTTGCACGTGGAAAACGGGCGCGGGGAGCAACTGGCGCTGGTTTACGATAGCCCGGTCACCAACACAGCGCGCACTTTCACTTACCGGGAGCTACTGGAGCGGGTAGCGCGATTTGCCGGCGCGCTTGCCGCACAGGGCGTTCAGAGGGGTGACCGCGTGATTATCTACATGCCCATGGTGCCGGAGGCGGCCATCGCCATGCTGGCCTGCGCCCGCATCGGCGCGATCCATTCGGTGGTGTTCGGCGGCTTTGCGGCCAATGAGCTGGCGACTCGCATCGACGACGCCAGGCCGAAGCTGATTCTGGCCGCATCCTGTGGCATCGAAGTAGACCGTATTGTGCCCTACAAACCGCTGCTCGATCAGGCCATCGAGCTTGCTGAGACCAAACCTGAACGCTGCATCATCCTGCAGCGACCCCAGGCACAGGCCGAGATGGTCGCCAGGCGCGACCTCGATTGGACCGAGTTGGCTGCTGCTGCCCAGCCGGTTGACTGTGTGCCAGTGGCTGCCACAGATCCGCTTTACATTCTCTATACCTCCGGCACCACGGGTATGCCGAAAGGCGTGGTGCGCGACAATGGTGGCCACTTGGTCGCGCTAAAGTGGAGCATGAAGAATATCTACGGCGTGGACGGAGGTGATGTGTACTGGGCGGCCTCAGACGTGGGTTGGGTCGTGGGGCACTCGTACATCGTGTACGCCCCGCTCTTTATAGGCTGCACTTCGATATTGTACGAAGGGAAGCCAGTTGGTACGCCAGACCCGGGCGCGTTCTGGCGCGTGATCTCACAGTACGGCGTGAACGCCCTGTTCACTGCGCCAACCGCTTTCCGCGCCATCAAGCGTGAAGACCCCAACGGCGACTTTTTGCGCAAGTATGACTTGGACACCTTCCGCACCCTCTTCCTGGCGGGCGAGCGCTGCGACCCCGACACGCTGCTGTGGGCGCGGGAGCAACTCCAGGTGCCGGTCATCGATCACTGGTGGCAGACTGAAACCGGTTGGCCTATCGGCGCCAATTGCATCGGGCTGGGAATGTTGCCGGTAAAACCGGGCTCCTGCACTAAGCCTGTCCCTGGCTACGATGTGCGCGTGCTGGATGATGACGGCACGGAGGTGGAAGCCAACCAGATCGGGAACATCGCCGTGAAAATGCCGCTGCCGCCGGGCTGCCTACTAACTCTGTGGAACAACGACGATGGTTTTCAAGAAGCCTACTTGAGCCAGTACCCGGGCTACTACCTTACCGCCGATGCCGGCTTCAAAGATGAGGACGGTTATCTTTCCATCATGAGCCGTGTCGATGACATCATCAACGTGGCCGGGCACCGGCTCTCCACGGGCGCAATGGAGGAGGTGTTGGCCGGCCATCCCGATGTGGCGGAGTGCGCTGTGATCGGCGCTGCAGACGATCTCAAGGGGCAGCTTCCGCTGGGCTTTGTGGTGCTCAAAGCGGGGGTGGCACGCGGTCACGAGGCAATTGCGCCGGAACTTATCCAGATGGTGCGCGCGAAGATCGGCCCGGTGGCATCCTTCAAAACGGCGCTTGTGGTGGAGCGGCTGCCCAAAACCCGCTCCGGCAAGATTCTGCGCGGCACGATGAAAAAGATTGCCGACGGAGAAGAATATCGAACACCGGCTACCATTGACGACCCGGAGATTCTGCGCGAAATCGAAGCATCACTGGCGGATTTGAGCTAGATGAAAGCAGTCCTCTTGCGCGAACATGGCGGCACTGAGGTTCTCGAATACACCGATGTCGAAACCCCGCAGCCGGGCCCCGGCGAGGTGCTGGTTGATCTCAAGGCCGCAGCCCTCAATAGGCTTGACATCTGGGTGCGTGATGGCTGGCCGGGCATCAAGCTCGAATATCCACACATTTTAGGCGCGGATGGCGCGGGGTTGGTCGCGGAGTCTGGTGCGGAGGTCTCCGGCGTGCAGTCCGGTGACCGCGTCGCCATAAACCCGGACCTGTGGTGTGGCCGGTGCGTATACTGCGCCGCCGGTCAGGACAACCTTTGCGACAGCTGGCGGCTGCTGGGCGAATCGGCGCGGGGAACATACGCGCAGTACCTCGTCGTGCCGGAGCGCAACCTGCTGCCGCTGCCTGATACTGTGGGTTTTGAAACCGCGGCCGCGGCCTCTCTCGTCTATCTCACGGCTTGGCACAGCCTGATTACGCGCGGCAAATTGCGGGCGGGAGATAGAGTGTTGGTAGTGGGCGCCGGTGGGGGCGTGAACAGCGCCTGCATTCAGATAGCGCATCTGGCCGGCGCACAGGTTTACGTGGTCGGATCCGACGCGGCGAAACTGGAGCAGGCCGAATCTCTCGGCGCGGATGAATTAATTGACCGCTCGAAGGAGGATTGGTCGAAGGCTATCTTCAAGTTGACGCGACGGCGTGGCGTGGATGTGGTTGTTGACAACGTGGGCGCGGAAACTTTTTTCCACAGCATTCGCGCAGCCCGCAAAGGGGGGCGCATTCTCACTGTCGGAAACACTAGCGGCCCGAAGTTCGAGCTTGACAATCGCTATCTTTTCGGAAAGCATCTGACCATAATTGGCTCTTCCATGGGGCCGCACACCGACTTCCTGACCGTGATGGGACTGGTCTTCGAGGACAAGTTGACGCCCGTGATTGATAGCACTTTCCCATTGGCAGAAGCGCGGGCGGCGCAGCGCAAGCTGGAATCGGACGATTTTTTCGGCAAGATTGTGCTGCTTCCCTGAGCGTGCGCGGTTTTGCACAGCGGTACAGGGTCGTAACTTACCCGGCTGCTGAGGTGTTAATCAGGGCGACGGTGGGTATTTCCATACCGAGGGCTGCAGCTGTCCCGGCTTATTCAGGTACATGGCGAAGGATTAATCGACAGATGATTTATGAGCGATGAATCTAGATTGGAACAGTTGCGCGCGCTGAAGGCAAAAGCCCGCATGGGCGGCGGTGAACAACGCATCAGGCGGCAGCACGAGCGCGGCAAGCTGACTGCCCGTGAGCGGCTTGACCTGCTGCTGGACAAAGGCTCATTCCACGAGCTCGACATGTTCGTCACCCATCGCGCGCGCGATTTCGGCATGGACGAAAAGAAAATCCTTGCCGATAGCGTGGTGACCGGTTGGGGCACCATCGAAGGGCGGCTGGTTTACGTCTATTCGCAGGATTTCACTGTGTTCGGCGGGTCGCTCTCGCAGGTGCACGCGGAGAAGATCTGCAAGATTATGGACTTGGCCACCAAGAACGGCGCTCCGCTGATTGGGCTGAACGACTCGGGCGGCGCACGCATTCAGGAGGGTGTGGTCTCGCTGGGAGGGTACGCGGATATATTCCTTCGCAACACTCTGGCATCCGGGGTGATACCGCAGCTCAGCGCCATCATGGGGCCGTGCGCGGGGGGCGCGGTCTATTCACCGGCGCTGACCGACTTCATCTTCATGGTGAAGAACTCGTCGTACATGTTCGTCACTGGCCCGGACGTGGTTAAGACCGTCACTCACGAGGAGGTCTCCTTCGAGGACCTCGGCGGCGCTAGCGTGCACGCGGAGGTTTCCGGAGTGTGCCACTACGTGGCCGAGTCGGAGGCCGATTGCCTTTTCCTAATGCGCATGCTGCTGGGCTATCTGCCGCAGAACAATATGGAAGACCCACCTTTTGTGGAGAGCAGCGACGACCCGCTCCGTTCCGAACCGGCGCTGGACTCCATTGTGCCGGATAACCCCAACAAGCCCTACGACATGCGCGCGGTCATTCGCATGGTGGTGGACGAGAGCGATTTCCTTGAGATTCAGGCGACTTACGCGCTCAACATAGTAGTCGGTTTTGCGCGCTTGGGCGGGCACAGCGTCGGCATCGTAGCAAACCAGCCCGCTCATCTGGCTGGCGTGCTGGATATTAACGCGGCCGACAAAGCCGGCCGTTTCGTGCGTTTCTGTGATTGCTTTAACCTCCCGCTCATCACGCTGGTGGATGTGCCCGGTTTTCTGCCGGGCACCACGCAGGAGCACGGAGGCATCATTCGTCACGGCGCAAAGCTGCTGTACGCTTTCTGCGAGGCGACCGTGCCGAAAATTACGCTGATAACGCGCAAAGCCTACGGTGGCGCGTACGACGTGATGAGCAGCAAACATATCCGCGCCGATGTCAACCTCGCCTGGCCGACCGCGGAAATCGCGGTGATGGGGCCAGAAGGCGCGGTGAACATAATCTTCCGCAATGAACTAGTGCAGGCCGCTGACCCCGAGGCGCGCGAGGCGGAGCTCGCGCAGGAATATCGCCAGACTTTCGCCAACCCCTACGTGGCAGCCGGTCGCGGATACGTGGATGACGTCATCGAGCCGCATGAAACGCGCACGCGCCTGATAAACGCGCTGGAAATGCTCTCCAACAAGAGGGACGCGAACCCGGCCAAGAAGCACGGCAATATCCCCCTATAAGGCAAGGAAATGCTGCGGAAAGTATTGATAGCCAATCGTGGCGAGATAGCCGTACGCGTGCTCCGCGCCTGTCGAGAACTCGGGCTGCAGACTGTCGCTGTTTTTTCCGAGGCCGACCGGCATGCCATGCACGTCTATTACGCCGACGAGGCCTATCCGATTGGCCCGCCGTCGCCGCGCGATTCTTACCTGCGCATCGATAAAATCCTTTCCGTCGCGAAGGATGCGCAGGTGGACGCCATTCATCCAGGCTACGGATTCCTGGCCGAGCGCCAGGAGTTCGCGCAGGCGTGTGCGGACGAGGGCTTTGTCTTCATCGGACCTAAGGCATCCGCCATCGCCGCCATGGGCGATAAGACCGTTGCGCGCGCCACGGTAAAAAAAGCGGGCGTGCCGGTGGTTCCGGGCACGGAGGGCGAGGGCAGCCTGCGCGACGATGAAATCATTGCTATAGCTTCGGGCATCGGTTTTCCGCTGCTGGTGAAGGCAACCGCCGGAGGCGGCGGAAAAGGTATGCGCCACGTGGAATCAGCAGACGGGCTGCCGGATGCACTGCGGGCCGCCCGGCGCGAAGCCGAGGCCGCTTTCGGCGATGATAACGTATATTTGGAAAAGGTGGTCGCGGCCGCGCGGCACATCGAGATCCAGATCCTCGCCGATACGCATGGAAACGTGATTCATCTCGGTGAGCGCGAGTGTTCCATCCAGCGGCGGCACCAGAAACTGCTCGAAGAAGCGCCGTCGGTGATTGTGGCCGACGACACGGCCATGCGCGAGAAAATGGGCGCGGTAGCCTGCCGCGCGGCCGCAGCGGTGGAATACGTGAATGCCGGCACAATTGAGTTCCTGGTGGACGGGGAAAAGAATTTCTATTTTCTTGAGATGAACACCCGCTTGCAGGTGGAGCATCCGGTGACCGAGATTGTGACCGGCGTGGATATCGTCAAGGAACAGATTCGTATTGCACGCGGGCGTAAATTAAGCCGCAAACAGGTAGAGATTGCGCTGAAGGGCTGGGCGATCGAGTGCCGCATTAACGCTGAGGACCCCGACCATGATTTCATTCCCTCCGTCGGCGCCATCACCACCAGCATGTTGCCTACCGGCCCTGGGGTGCGCGTGGATACCGGCGTGTATCCCGGTTACATTGTGTCTCCGCATTATGATTCGATGATAAGCAAGGTAATCTGCTGGGGCGAGACGCGCGGCGAGGCGCTCTTGCGCATGCGGCGGGCGCTGGAGGAATATCGCATTGTGGGCGTGAAGACCACCATTCCGTTCCACCAGAAGCTGCTCGACTCGCATCGCTTCATGGCCGGTCAGTTCAACACCAGCTTTTTGGATGTGGATTTTCGTGTGGAGGAGAGAGAGCGTCCGGATGCGGAGACTGCGGCCGTGTTCGCCACCTTAGCTGCCCACCGCAGCCAGCAGCAGGCGGCGCGCGTGGTGCAGCGCGGTGAGCGCGATACCAGCAACTGGAAATGGGTCGGGCGCTGGGAGAGAATGCACCGATGAAGTACACAACCGCTGTAAATGAGCGGGAATTCGAGATTGAAATAAACGATGACCGCCACGTGACCGTCGATGGCGTGCGCCAAGAAATCGATTTTCAGGCGGTGGG
>MPLX02036997.1_pt1 | contig 12661 bp, 12 predicted proteins | sample 1617341 | NCBI WGS metagenome assembly MPLX02 (sample SAMN05944804, study PRJNA350692) | marine metagenome | biome: marine; feature: ODZ; material: water; isolation source: 120 m water sample filtered on 0.2 um supor filter | place: Pacific Ocean | collected 2012-04-08 | depth 120m m | reverse complement strand
GCCCATACCCGCCTTATGACCATGGGGCTGGTTCTTCTCCTGGTGCTGCGATTTTCACCGCGCGGTTTAATTCCAGAGCGCCAGCCCTAAAAGGCTGACTGGGCGTTGCTCGCTTGAAATTAAGGTAAGTCTGAAAGCGTCGCGTGAAGTTCTTTAAGTTCACCTGAATCCAGGGGTAATACCGGAGCGCGGCAATGGCCCAGATCGAACCCACGATATGAGGCAGCGGCTTTCACCGCCGCATTGTATACGTGTGACCAGACGAACAATTGCGAGGAGATAAGTTTTTCCCACAGGTTAGCCGCTGCGTTCAAATCCCCTTCTTTGACCATTTTGAAAAGGGCGACAGCCTCGTCTGGGAGGAAATTAACAGAGCCCCAGACACAGCCAACACAACCTGCGACGAGCGCTGGATAGGTGATAGGATCGCCCCCATTAAAGATCTTCCCGCCGGTATGTAGAAGCTCCTGTATGCGGATTAAGTCGCCGGTACTGTCTTTGATGTATTCAATGCCGTCGACCTCCAGGAGTTTCGCAAACAGGGCCGGGGTTACATCAAACCCTGAATGCACAGGAATGTTGTAGACCATTACCGGAGCCGAACTCGCTTTGGCTACTGCCTCGTAGTGAGATATCACGCCACGTTCGTCGGGGCCTTCGAAGTAGGGTGGCAAGACCATCACGGCATCTGCGCCGTGATCAATCGCATGGCGTGTTGCTGACAGAGTATCTTCGAGATAAATGCCTGAAGTCTGAGCGACCATTGCGGCACGCCCCTGGATGTGTTTTCCGGTGATCTCAACCAGTCGACGTTTTTCCGGTGTGCTGAGGTAGGCAAATTCACCCGTCCCACCGCAGGGCAGAATGATATCGACCCCGGATTCAAGCATGCGATCAACGTGCGCTAGGTAACGCGGTTCATCCACCTTGGTGCCAGTATCGTCAAATACCGTACAAACGGGGACGCAGACCCCTGTTAATCCCTTCATTTTCTTGGCTCCTTACTTTCGGGGTTAGGGCTTAGTATCATCAAAGTACTGGAAAAGTTTACCGAAAAATGAGGGAGATTTCGAAAGAAATTTTCTACTCGCAATGAACCCAGGAGAAACGAATGGATTCCAAGAAAGTGGCTATTGTCACGGCTGCGGGCGGGGGTATTGGTAAAGCGGTCAGTCAGGAATTGGGCCGGCAGGGTTACAACCTGGTGTTGATGTCCCGTAGTCATGCATCTGAAAACCTGGCGAATGATCTGGGGGGTGTAGGATTGCGCGGGTCGGTAACCGAAGCCATCGATCTTGAGCGCCTGGTTGATACGGCGATGAATAAATACGGTCGGATCGATGTCGTGGTTAACCATACAGCACACCCACCCAAGGGAGATTTACTGTCCATTGACGATGAGGCCTGGCATGCGGGTTTGGACATGCTGATCCTGAACGTAGTCCGCATGACCCGTCTTGTAACCCCCATGATGGAAAAGCAGGGTGGCGGCGCATGGGTAAATATATCAACCTTTGCCGCCTTTGAACCGGAGCAGGCCCTGCCGGTGTCGTGTACCTTAAGGGCGGGACTTTCTGCTTATACCAAACTCTATGCGGACCGCTATGGGCCCTCTAACATCCGCATGAACAATATCCTGCCGGGATTTATAGACAGCCTTGTCCATAAAGAATCAATCACCGAGCGCATTCCCATAGGGCGTATCGGCACGGTAGATGAGATCGCCAAAACAACGGCCTTTTTGCTCTCAGATGGCGCAGGTTACATCACGGGCCAGAATCTAATCGTGGATGGTGGCCTAACCCGACACCTATAGAGCGCCAGAATTAAATGGCTCATCGTGCACCCCATGGTGCCACGAAGTGGAAGCAGCCATGCCTGTAAAACTGGCTCCCCGGGCCGGACTCCAACCAGCAACCTCTGGATTAACAGTCCACGGTTTCAGTAAAGGACAGCTATTCATCATGGCCCACGGCATGGATCTTTGGTAAGCTTTTATCCCCCGACCCGGTTTTCTTCATGCGTCCATAGTTTGTTCGGCCCTAACCAATCGGCGGTGGCTTGTGCACTGGCATTATCGAAAAGCCAAGAATGATTTTGTCACTGATTACGGTATAGTCCTGTATGGACTTATGGAATCTTGTCTTTGTAGGTGCAACCGTTAGTATCGAGACATAAATTGGGGGAGATTTACTTATGAATAAGAATTCAACAGCAGGGATTTTGATTGGCTACCAAAATGATTATTTCGCATCAGATGGCATATTGACGGGGGTGATCGAGGAGTCATCAAAAAACAATCATGTGGTTGAGAATACCTTGGATTTGTTACGCACCGTCGATTTGTCGATGTTTATCACTACACCAATTATCTTCTCGGATGACTACAGTGAGTTGGCGGACCCTGTGGGTATTCTGAAGACCATCACAGAGGTTGGCGCATTCAAAAAGGGGACAACAGGATCAGAAACGATACCTGAGTTGGAGGAGTTTAAAGACAAGATTACGGAAATCCCTGGCAAACAGGGCCTTAACGCCTTCGTTAATACCGATCTAGAAACCACACTACGTGAAAATAATATCGAACACGTAGTGCTGGCTGGCGCGGTCGCGTCTATCTGTATCGATTCTACCGGCAGGGCAGCGTTTGAAATGGGTTTTGGAGTTACAGTCCTGTCCGACTGTATTTCTGGCCGGACTATTTTTGAGCATGAGTTTTACTGCGAAAGCGTATACCCACTTTACGGTGGGGTAATGACTCATGCTGAACTAGGAGATGCATTAGAGCCGTGATAGATCCAGTCGAAGATGACGACCGTAGCCTAGCGACGCAGGTGCAGTATCGGATGATGGAAACACTGTCCGAACAGAACAAGGCGCTTCAGGAGGAGATCGCTCAGCGAAAAAAACTGCACCAAGAGGTCATCGACACCAATGCATCATTGGAACAACGAGTGCAAAGGCGTACAAAGGAGCTCCAGCAGTCCAATAGGCAGCTTAACGATGAGCTGGTTCGGCGAAAACAGGCGGAGGAGCGTCTCGCACACCTCGCCAACACCGATGAACTAACAGGAATCAATAATCGACGTTCATTCTTTTCAAAAGGGGAAAAGCTAATTACAAACCCTGACAACGTCAGTTGTTTTTTTCTGCTGATTGATCTGGACCATTTCAAGCTGATCAATGATACCCATGGCCATGCGATTGGGGATCTCGTACTGGAAACAGTTGGGAAACATATCGAAGGGAGCGTACGCACAAGCGGAGCCCGACCTTCGACTCATGCATCGGACATAGCCGGTAGGCTTGGGGGTGAGGAGTTCGGTGTTCTATTGGTCTCGGATGATCTGGCTACTGCAATACTTGTTGCCGAACGGATACGCGAGACATTAGCGGAGACGATTATCGAAGTCGGAAATGACACCATCACGGTGACGGGATCATTTGGTTTGACCGAATATATTGTTGGTGAGGGCCTCGATGAGTTTTACCAGCGTGCGGATAAGGCCTGCTATGGCGCAAAGGATGCCGGGCGAAATTGCCTGGTGATCGAGCGGATCGAGGCGAATTCACGTAGTGGAACTAAGGAGGCGGTGGACCGCCCTGACGGCACTGTGGATCATGGCACTAATTAGCGATTCATCGATACCGTTGGGATTACTATGTAATCGAACCCCAAAGTATGCCTCAGGACAGCAGTCCTAGTAATCCCGAGCGACCATCAATATACAGACTGCTAATCCAACGAAAGTGGATGCTTTCGAAGCAAGCAATCGTAAAGTATTGAAATAAAGTTGGTTTACGCCGGAATAGACTGGCTCCCCGGGCTGGACTCGAACCAGCGACATATGGATTAACAGTCCACCGTTCTACCAACTGAACTACCGGGGATGACAGGGCCGGCAATGCTACTGTCCGACTTGCCTTTGGTCAAGCGCTAAGCTTGGGGGCCAGGTTTGTTCTAGCCGCAACGTATTTGGCCACCACCGGGCGCCCGGGCGGAGACGCGTGTTCGCCCGGTCAGATGGACGATGACGGCACGACGTTGCTGTGCATTCTTAGCGCACAACCGAAAGTGTCCGTTGGGCCAGGCGCCACCGATTGCGTTAAAGGATACACGTTCGGGTTTCCGCCAGGCAATTGAGACGCCACGTTTTGTAGCCGAATGCAGGATAAGTTCCTCACCGGCACTGAGACTGTGATCATGGTTTCGGTCAGCGAAGCCAATCCAGCCTGTTTCCCAGTCGGGACCGCGGGTACACCCGATTTCAGGGTCCCCGGGGCAGAGGGTAATGCGCGTGGCTCGTCGTACCGCCTCGAGCCGGCCCAGGGCGAGATCGTGGACTAATGTGCTTGTCGCACGATGAAGCTGATTTGCGATAATGGCATCCCGATAGACGTTGGTACCGGCGAGACCGGCTACTGCCAAAATAGTGAGTGTAAAGATGAGTTCGAGCAGAGTGAATCCACCGTTACCCTTTTTGGGATTCGCCTGCAGATGCAAAGGACCCGATGGGTGTGGGCTCGCCATAATGGAGACCTTCCCATGTCTTGTCAGCGATTTCCGTGAACTGGGACACTGAAAATGATGCGCAACTTTGTTCTTGAGAGCTCATTCAACCCCGCTGGGGATCAGCCTGAGGCAATTGCCCAACTGCTGGAGGGGCTGAAAGCTGGTGAGGCATTCCAGACCTTGTTGGGAGTAACCGGCTCTGGCAAGACCTTTACGATGGCGCACGTCATCGCTCAACTCAATCGTCCAACCTTGATCCTCGCGCCGAACAAGACTTTGGCAGCCCAGCTTTATGCCGAAATGCGGGAGTTCTTTCCGAGTAACGCAGTGGAGTATTTCGTCTCTTACTATGACTACTATCAACCAGAAGCCTATGTACCGGCCAGCGACACCTACATCGAAAAGGACGCTTCGATCAATGAACACATTGATCAGATGCGACTCTCCGCGACCAAAGCGATACTGGAGCGTGAGGATGTGGTGATTGTGGCGACGGTATCGGCGATCTATGGCCTGGGGGACCCCGCTGCTTATCACGGCATGATCCTGCATCTGCGGGAAGGGGCACTGGCCAACCAGCGGGAGATATTACGCCGGTTGGCAGAACTTCAGTACACCCGTAACGAAATCGAGTTGCGACGCGGTACTTTTCGCGTTCGCGGCGATGTGCTTGATATTTTCCCGGCGGAATCCGAGCGTTTTGCTGTTCGCGTTGAGTTGTTCGGGGATCAGATAGAGCGCCTGTCGCGTTTTGATCCGTTGACAGGTGAAACAGATGAGCAACTAACCCGTTTTACGATCTATCCCAAAACGCATTATGTAACTCCGCGTGAAAAGATTCTTGAAGCGATCGACAAAATCCAAGATGAACTCACCCAGCGGCTAGCGGTATTGCGTGACCTCGATAAGCTGGTTGAAGCGCAGCGCCTGGAACAGCGCACGCGCTATGATCTGGAAATGATGCGGGAATTGGGGTACTGCGCGGGCATTGAGAACTATTCGCGGTTTCTGTCTGGGCGCCAACCCGGAGAGGCACCACCGACCCTGATGGATTACCTCCCCGCAGATGCATTGCTCATTATCGATGAGAGCCATGTGACCGTCCCGCAATTGGGGGCCATGTTTAAAGGGGATCGATCCAGAAAGGAGAACCTCGTGGAGTACGGTTTTCGTCTGCCCTCAGCCATGGACAATCGGCCATTGCGTTTCGATGAATTCGAGGGGCTGGTGCCGCGCACGGTTTTCGTTTCAGCTACTCCCGCGATCTATGAGCATGAGCACAGCTCATCGGTGGTTGAGCAGGTGGTCCGGCCAACTGGTCTGGTCGATCCGGTCGTTGAGGTGCGGCCAGTGCCGACCCAGGTAGACGACCTGATGTCCGAGATCAGGGAAAGAACGGCCGCGGGCGAAAGGGTCCTGGTGACCACCTTGACTAAGCGCATGGCCGAGGATCTATGCGACTACCTGAATGATCATGGAATTCGTGTCCGTTATCTGCACTCGGACATCGAAACGGTAGAGCGGGTTGAGATCCTGTCGGACTTACGAAAAGGGGTCTTCGATGTGTTGGTGGGAATTAATCTACTTCGCGAAGGCTTGGACCTGCCCGAGGTGTCTCTCGTCGCGGTGCTCGACGCCGACAAAGAAGGCTTTCTCAGATCAACTCGGTCCCTGATTCAGACGATAGGTCGTGCGGCTAGAAATGTCCATGGCCGTGCGATCCTGTACGCAGACAAGGTGACCGGTTCCATGGAGCGGGCGATTGAGGAGACCGATCGGCGCCGTGAGAAACAGCGGCGACACAACGAGCAGCACGGTATAAAACCCAAGTCAGTCGTCAAAGCTGTTACCGAGCTTATCGACGGGGTCAGTTCCGCTCGACCCGGCAAGGGCCAGTCTCGGCAGCCAGGCGCACCTGATCGACAGGCAACCGCGGCTGTGCAACTGCAACGACCTGAACTCAGCCGGAAGATTCGTGAACTCGAAGAACAGATGTATGCCTACGCGCGAGATCTTGAGTTTGAACTGGCCGCACAGACTCGCGATGAATTAACCCTGTTGATGCGGTCGCATCTGGCACCCAATCCCGAGGCCGCGTGAGTCGCCAATGCGGGCTCACCGGAACACCGTGGGGCCAGCGAGGGTTAGAGCCCAGCCTAGTCGGGGGTAATCGTGGTGATTTGCTTTTGGAGCGCCTCAGTTGGGATGTCCTTTAGTTAATAGGCTGTTTATACTTCGGGCAAAATCTTCACCGAGGGGATAAGAATGGTAATGGATAACGATGGGTTAGGCGTAATCGCCAGAGAGCGTGGTGTATTTGTGGCTGAACTCCAACGAGAGCTGGACCATGCCCCCCAAGCAGTCTGGCGCATGCTCACAGAGTCGGACCGGCTGGTCGAGTGGCTTGCCTCTGGGAGCGTCGACGCGCAGGAGGGGGGCGCAGCTCGCCTTGATTTTGGCGATAGCGGTATCATCATTGATAGCGTTGTCACTGCTTTTGAGTCGGGACGGCTTATTGAATATTCATGGAGCAGTCCAGGCGAGCCGCAACGGCCGTTGCGCTTTGAGATCATCCCTCAAGGCGATGGATGCATACTTAAGATGAGCCTGACCACACCGGATGATGAGGACATTGCCCGCTCTTGCGCAGGCTGGGAAGCACATCTGATGATGCTGCTGGCGGCGCTTGAGGGTGTGCCCATCAAATTTCCTTTCGAGCGCTTCCAGTCAACGCGTGGGTCCTATAACGAAATGGTCCCCGGAGAATAGAAGCTATCGCCTTTCGAGGAGGCGATAAAAACCATCCGGCTGTTCGAGTGCTGGGGTGCGTGCGCTGGTGTATCCCGGCCCACTTTAATCCAGCAGTGAATATTCGGAAAAACTGATAGGGAATGATGGTAAAATTCACCAAAAGGCGCGTAGCTCAGCGGTAGAGCACTTGCTCGACACGCAAGTGGTCGGTGGTTCGATCCCACTCGCGCCTACCAATTTGCCCGCGATATTGATTGAAGCCGCCTCTTGGGCGGTTCTTCTCGTATGATGCTCTATTACCTTGGCCCAGTGGTTACAGCGATGCGTTACGGCTTATGAAAATTACGCTGCCTGATTCCAGCATTCGGGAATATGCTCAGAGCGTTAGCGTAGCCCAGGTTGCCGCGGACATCGGCGCAGGCCTGGCAAAAGCGACCCTTGCCGCAGAAGTAAACGGGGAGATCGTAGATGCGGATTATTCAATCGATCATGACGCCAAGGTTCGGATCATCACGAGCAAAGATCCTGAAGGCCTTGAAATCATTCGTCACTCCTGCGCCCATTTGCTCGCCCAGGCGGTAAAGGAGCTATACCCCGACGCCCAAGTGACGATCGGCCCGGTGGTGGAAGACGGGTTTTACTATGATTTTGCATACCCACCCGGCTTCTCCCAAGACGATCTTGATGCGATCCAGGCGCGCATGGAGGAACTGGCCAAAGGCGGCGCCCGGGTTTATCGCGAGACGCTGAGTCGCGATGACGCGGTTACTTTTTTTCGTGATCGGAACGAGGAGTATAAAGCGCGGATCATCGAGGATATTCCGGCAGACGAAGACTTATCCGTCTACCATCAAGCCGATTTTGTTGATCTTTGTCGTGGGCCCCATGTTCCAGACATCGGATATCTCAAGGCCTTTAAGCTGACCAAACTGGCGGGCGCCTACTGGCGGGGTGATTCGAAGAATGAAATGTTGCAAAGAATCTACGGTACTGCGTGGCCTGACAAGAAGGCGCTTAAAGATTATCTTCGTCGCCTGGCCGAGGCCGAAAAGCGAGATCATCGGAAGATTGGAAAAGAGTTAGATTTTTTTCATTTTCAAGAAGAAGCCCCGGGAATGGTGTTTTGGCATCGGGACGGCTGGACGCTGTACACGATAGTCGAGCGATATGTGCGCGAGCTTCTTGGGGATTATGATTATCAGGAAGTACATACTCCACAGATGCTGGATCGAAGCTTGTGGGAGCGTTCAGGACATTGGGATAAGTTTCGCGACAATATGTTTACGACTCATGTTGATGACCGTGATTACGCGATCAAACCTATGAACTGCCCCGGGCATATTCAACTTTTTAATCAGGGTCTGAGAAGTTATCGGGACCTGCCAATCCGGATTGCCGAATTTGGCATCGTGCACCGGAACGAACCATCTGGCACATTGCATGGGCTACTACGGGCACGGCGCTTTACTCAAGATGACGCCCATGTCTTTTGTACCGAAGATCAGCTTCAAGAGGAAGTTTCCACCCTGATCGAATTGACTTACCGGATGTACCGGGATTTCGGGTTCGAGGATATTGAGGTGGCTTTGTCCACACGGCCAGCTCAGCGCGTTGGTGAAGATGCCCTTTGGGACCGTGCGGAAAAGGCTTTGGCACAAGCGTTAGACGATAAAGCAATAGCCTACACGGTACAACCGGGGGAGGGCGCGTTTTACGGCCCTAAGCACGAGTTTGTCTTGCGTGACTCAATCGGTCGCCGCTGGCAATGTGGGACGATTCAAGTCGACTTTTCAATGCCTGGCCGGTTGGGGGCAGCGTACGTCTGTGAAGATGGCTCAAAGAAAGTTCCGGTGATGATTCACCGGGCGATCCTGGGATCTCTGGAGCGATTTATTGGGATTATGATTGAAGACACGGAAGGCAAGTTGCCATTCTGGCTCGCCCCGGTGCAGGCTGTCATTCTGAATATCACGGATCGACAACAAAGTTATGCGCTTGAAACTGAAAAATCTCTTAAAAAACAGGCTCTCAGGGTCGAATGTGACTTGAGAAACGAGAAAATTGGCTATAAAATCCGCCAGTCAACCTTGCGACGGGTACCTTATCTCCTCATCGTGGGAGATCGGGAGATGGAGCAAGGCCTCGTCGCCGTGCGCACACGGGAAGGGGAGGATCTGGGCACTGTTGCAGTTGATGATTTGCCCGAGCAGTTCCTTCGTCTCGAAGCCGTCGCGCGGCATTAATATTTGGAGGATAAAACGATAGCAGTAGCAAAACAGCAAAAGCTCAACGAAGACATCACCTATGGGCAGGTCCGACTGGTCAGTGACTCTGGAGAGCAACTAGGAATCCTTAGCGCAATCGAAGCGCGAGAAGTGGCTGCAGAGCGCGGCATGGACTTGGTCGAGATAGCACCCAACGCGGAGCCGCCGGTCTGCCGTTTGATGGATTACGGAAAGTTTCTTTACGCAAACGCAAAAAAGAAACAGGAATCTAAGAAGAAGCAGAAGCAGATCACAGTAAAGGAGATCAAATTTCGACCCGGAACCGATACCGGCGATTACGACATAAAAGTCCGTAATCTCACCAAGTTCCTTGAGGCTGGAAATAAAGTTAAGGTGACACTACGTTTTCGCGGTCGGGAAATGGCTCATCAGGAACTCGGCATGGAGATGCTCCAGCGGGTCGAAGAGGATTTGAAAGAAATTGGAATCGTCGAGCAAATGCCTAAAATGGAAGGCCGGCAGATGGTAATGGTGCTGGCCCCAGCAAAACCCTGAATACGGAAATACGAGAATGCCTAAATTAAAAACCAATCGAGGCGCTGCGAAGCGGTTCAGCAAAACGGCCAGCGGCAAATTTAAGCGTTCCCAAGCTTACTTAAATCACATTCTGACGAAGAAATCTACCAAACGAAAGCGTCACCTCCGGGAGGGGCTGCTGGTCGACGCAGCAGATCAGGCTGCCGTCCGAAAAATGCTTCCCTACAGTTGAATGCAACAACCCCCGTTTAACCAAGAGCAACTAACATGCCAAGAGTAAAAAGAGGTGTCACCGCACGAGCCCGTCACGGAAAAGTGATCGCGCGTGCAAAAGGATACCGGGGAGCCCGGAAGAACGTATTCCGTGTTGCGAATCAGGCCGTGATGAAAGCGGATCAGTACGCTTACCGTGACCGACGGCAACGCAAGCGGCAATTCCGGTCGTTGTGGATCGTCCGGATTAACGCTGCAGCCCGCACGCACGACCTCAGTTACAGCCGACTGATTGATGGATTAGGCAAGGCGAGCATCGTCATGGACCGCAAGATCCTGGCGGACATGGCGGTAAACGACCAAGGCGCCTTCGCTGTTTTGGCCGAAAAGGCGAAAGCGGCACTGGCAGCTTAACAACGGACATTTATTAGGGGCCTGGTCTGAGGGTCCAAAACACGGGGAAAGGCCGAAAAAACCTTTCCCCTTTTTATTTGGAGTAACCGACGCTGCCATGAGCGGGCCCAAAACTGAGAATCTGGCATCAATCCTTGAAGGTGGGTTGGCGAAGATCCAAAAGGCCACTGAGCCGCGCGAATTGGAGCACGTGCGGGTAACACTGCTTGGCCGCCAGGGTGAGATCACGGCGCTTTTAAAGATGATCGGAACTCTGCCAGCGGATCAGCGGCGCGAGTTTGGGCGAAGGGTCAATCACGCCCGAGATCAACTCAGCGAGGCGATCTCATTAAAAGCCGATTTGATCGCAAAATCCCAACGTTTGGCAGGACACAAGCGCACGCAGGTTGATGTCACACTTCCGGGGCGTTTGATCAAGCCCGGATCAGTTCACCCCGTAACACGCACGATTCGGCGCGTTGAACAAATATTTTCGCGAGCCGGTTTCGAAACTGCTCATGGACCTGAAATCGAGGATGATTTCCATAATTTTGAAGCGTTGAATATTCCCAAGGACCACCCAGCGCGGGCCATGCACGATACCTTTTATATATCGCCAGACACGGTTCTTCGAACCCATACCTCTCCCGTTCAAATCCGCCATCTTGAAAGTACTGAACCTCCAGTGCAGGTAATCGCGCCAGGTCGGGTCTACCGTTGTGACTCCGATGTGACCCACACACCCATGTTTCATCAGGTGGAAGGCCTTGCGGTCGATACGGATATCTCTTTTGCCGATCTGAAGGGTGTATTGATCTTTTTCCTGGAGGAATTCTTCGAAAAGACCCTGCCGGTGCGTTTCAGGCCCTCTTTTTTTCCTTTTACTGAGCCTTCAGCCGAGGTCGATATGGGCTGTGTGTTTTGTGACGGTAAAGGCTGCCGTGTTTGTCAACACACCGGATGGCTGGAGGTACTTGGTTGCGGTATGGTCCATCCTGAGGTTTTTCGCCACGTCGGGATTGATAACGAAACCTATACTGGATACGCGTTCGGGTTAGGAATTGAACGGCTAGCCATGCTCCGGTATGGGGTCGATGATCTGCGGCTCTTCTTTGAAAATGAAGTGGCCTTTCTGGGTCAGTTCTCCTGATCCCTCAACTTTAGAATGATTATCAGTGAAAACTGGGTTCGCGAGTGGGTAGAGTTCGACCCCGACTTCGCATCCCTGGGGGAGAGTCTTACCGCCGCTGGCCTGGAATGCGGCGCTGTAACGGACTTGCCCGCATTGCCAGCGGGCGTAGTTGCCGGACACATCGTTAAATGCGCCAAGCACCCCGGTGCAGATAATCTGCGGTTGTGCAGCGTCGATTTTGGGTCGAGCATCCCGGCCCAAATTGTGTGTGGCGCTGCCAACGCCCGCCCCGGCGCCGTTGTTCCTTTGGCGCTACCGGGCACCATATTGCGCAGTGGCCACGAAGTGCAAGCCAGCGAAATACGGGGACAGGGTTCCGCTGGAATGCTGTGCTCTGCTGCTGATTTGGGCTTTGAGGAGCAGTCGGTTGGACTCCTGGAAATGGATTCTGACCTGGAGCCGGGTCAAGAGCTGAACTTGCATTTTGATCTCCCAGATCGCGTATTGGAAATCGATCTTACGCCTAACCGGGGCGATTGTCTGAGCATCCTGGGCATTGCGCGAGAGGTCGCGGCTGTGACAGCGGGGAAATTGTTGTCGCCAAAGCGGCGTCGGATTCGATCAGTAACCGGCAAATCCGTCCGGGTCAGACTCGACGCGCCTTCCGATTGTCCGCGCTATATGGGCCGGTTTATTGACGGAGTCCAAACCGGTGCCAGAAGCCCGGATTGGATTCGGGAGCGGCTTCGCCGGTCCGGGATTCGTTCAGTTGATGTGTTAGTGGACATCAGCAACTATGTGATGCTCGAGCTTGGTCAACCCATGCACGCATTTGACGGTGATCGGCTGAACGGGGCTATCACTGTTCGGTTCGCCTCAAAGGGGGAACGTCTTAAG
>MPLX02326175.1_pt1 | contig 12662 bp, 9 predicted proteins | sample 1617341 | NCBI WGS metagenome assembly MPLX02 (sample SAMN05944804, study PRJNA350692) | marine metagenome | biome: marine; feature: ODZ; material: water; isolation source: 120 m water sample filtered on 0.2 um supor filter | place: Pacific Ocean | collected 2012-04-08 | depth 120m m | reverse complement strand
TGAGAAGTCTGATCGGGTAGGTGGTCTTTTGATGTATGGCATTCCTGGCTTTAAACTTGACAAGCAGGTAGTCAAGCGCAGGATTAAATTAATGGCAGGTGAAGGAGTTGTTTTTCTTTCCAGCATTCATGTCGGTGTGGATATTCCTCTTAAAAAGTTAATGGATGATTTTGATTCAGTGGTTTTGTGTGGAGGATCAGAGAAACCTCGTGATCTTTCGGTAGAAGGTAGAGATCTTGATGGTGTTCATTATGCGATGGATTTTTTGCCCCAGCAAAATAAGCGTAATGAGGGTGATGTTATTTCCAACGATATTTCTATCGTGGCAAAAGACAAGAATGTTTTGATCATCGGAGGTGGCGACACAGGATCGGATTGCCTTGGTACTTCACTTCGACAAGGCGCGAAAAACGTTTATCAATTTGAGTTGCTACCAGAACCCCCTGGAAAAAGAAAGCCAACAAACCCTTGGCCAGAGTGGCCCATGGTTATGCGCGTGAGCTCCTCGCACAAAGAGGCAAAATCTGAGGTTAGACAATTTAGTGTTTCTACCAAAAAATTCTCCGGTTCTGATGGGAAGCTAAAAAAAGTTCACGCTGTTAAGGTTAAGTTTGGCGATCCCGATCCAAAGACGGGCCGATCACCAGTCATTGAGGTTCCTGGTTCAGACTTTGAGATGGATGTTGATTTAGTTTTATTGGCTATGGGTTTTGTTCACCCAGTTCATGAGGGTATGATTTTGGAGCTTGATGTGAAGCTTGATGGTCGTGGCAATGTTTGGTGCGATGAAAATAAAATGACAAGCGTTGATGGTGTGTTTGCCGCAGGTGATATGACGCGCGGTCAATCCTTAGTTGTTTGGGCAATTGCAGAGGGGCGCGAAGCAGCAAGAGGTGTTGATAAATATCTAATGAACAGAACCAACCTTCCTCATAGTCAGTTTTTAAAATAATTTTTGTTAAAACTGATAATCAATTTTCCCGAACATGTGGAGCGATCCTTCGTATTCCAACGCATAAGAGTTATTCTAGAGATTTGTCAACTTTTATAATAAGGAAATTACTCTATCTTACTCCTATTATATCATTATCTCTTAAGTCTATCTTTTCCGCTTGAGGATATTTGGGCAATCCAGGCATTCTAAGTATGTCGCCAGTTAGAGGAATCAAAAAACCCGCACCAGCTGCAATAATAATTTCTCGGACAGTAACGCAAAAGTTTTCTGGCCTTCCTCGTAGTTTTGGGTTGTCGGATAAAGAGATCGGTGTTTTAGCAATACAAACTGGAAGGTTGTGATACCCATTTTTTTCTATGGATCTAAGATCTCTTTCGGCTCGTTGCGTATATCTGACCTCGCCAGCACCGTACATTTTATTTGCAATTTTAAAGATTTTTGTTTTTACATCTTCATTCCAATCATAAAGAGGGCTGAATGGCTGGCTTGATCTTTCTGAGTGAAGAATGACTTTTTCTGCTAAATCTATTCCTCCCTTTCCACCTTCTTCAAATACATTACTTACAGCAAATGGAACCTGAAGGTTTTTCTCACAATGATTTTTAATTACCTCTATTTCTTCTGTGTGATCTTCTCTGAAACGGTTGAGACAGACAATTGGTGGTTCGCAAAATCTTTTAATATTCTCTATGTGTCGATCCAGGTTAGGCAGTCCCATTTGAAGAGATTTCGTATTCAATTTGTTAATGTTAGTTTTATTAAGGCCACCATGTGATTTAAGTGCTCTACAGGTTGCAACCAAAACAACTGCTGAAGTGTCGAGTTCTGCTCCTTTACACTTAATGTCAAAAAATTTTTCTGCCCCGAGATCAAAACCAAATCCAGCCTCTGTTATCGCCCAGTCGGAAAAAGCTAAAGCCATTCTAGTTGCAATAACGGAATTACAACCATGAGCAATATTTGCGAAAGGTCCTCCGTGAATAAAAGTTGGCACGCCTTCCGTCGACTGCACTAAATTAGGCATTATTGCATTTTTTAAAAGTGCCATCATTGCTCCGGCAGCATTTAAGGATTTCGCTGTAACAGGTTCCCCTTTATAGGTAAATGCGACTAAAATATTTTCAAGTCGAGTCTTTAGATCGGCATAGTTTTCTGAAAGACATAATATCGCCATGATTTCGGATGCCGCGGTAATATCAAACCCTGTTTCTCTGGGAACTCCTTGCATTACTCCTCCCAAGCCAATGGTAATATTTCTTAGTGCTCGATCATTCATATCCATTACGCGCCGCCAAATGATTCTTCTTGGATCAATATTTGATAGCCCTTCATGATAAATCTTATTATCCAACATCGCGGATAGCAGGTTGTGGGCAGCTGTTACAGCATGAAAATCGCCTGTGAAATGAAGATTAATTTCCTCCATGGGGTGAACCTGACTTAATCCTCCCCCAGTTGCCCCGCCTTTCATACCCAGGCAAGGGCCCAAAGAGGGCTCTCGAAGTGCCAAGCAAACAGATTTATCAAGCAGTGCCATTGCTTGACCTAAACCTATCGTAGTTGTGGTCTTTCCTTCTCCAGTTGCGGTCGGCGTAATCGCCGATACAAGCACGAGCCTTCCTTTCTTAGGGAGTTTATTAAGAGCCTCCAACCGCACTTTAGCCTTATCGAGTCCATATAAAATAAGGTCGGACTCATTAAGCTGTAGTTTTCTAGCAATTTCTTTAATCGGTTTCATCTTACTCAGTAATTATTTTATTTAACATACAAGAAGATATTCATATGTGAATAATATTCCATATCTTACTGCAATCAATTCAGAGTGTTTCTAGGAATAATTATTCAATTAATTCCATCTTGAAAAAGTGTGGGAGAAAAAAATGTTATCTGCTGATATTGATCGTAACAGGGAAGCCAAGCCAGAGAACCATATACATAGAATCAGACCACTCTATTGGACAATACCATTACCTCAAAAAGATAGTTCCTTTAAACCTTTCCAATCAAGTCAAGAAAAGATAAGTGCTGTTCTTAAGCTTGCTACCCGGGTCCGCGTAGAAGGTCGAAGAAGTGATTTATGCAAATACTTTTATTTCTTCAATTAATGAAACGATACTCGAAATACAAAGCAATTTAATAGCCCATTGCTGAGCAGTTGACAATAATTACGCTTTGTATGTTAAGTAGTAATAATTTAAAAAAAGAAAATGAAGATGATGGATTAAAAATAATCAGTTAGCCAATGTTTAAAACCAATAAAATATTTAAAATCGTTCTTTAGACATATAGTGGATTGATTATGAAAGCTTTAGTTTTAGATATTTCTCGAGACAGATGGGATAAATCAAAAGGAATGAATCAAGTTGATTTGCCAGAACCAATAATTGACGAGACTCATTTCCCAGAAGATTCCAATAAATGTATCATCAGACCCCTTTACACCGGATTTTGCGGTTCAGATAAAAGTATCTGGTTTCGCCACGCGTTTAAGGAAATCATTTTTGACTCACTTGATCAAGAAAGCAGTGAGCACAGAATTTGTGGACATGAACTGTTGGGAGAAATTACTGAACCAGGTTCATATTCTAAAAGCCATTATGGGTACAAAACTGGCGATATTGTTTCAACTGAGTCTCACATTTTTTGTGGTCGTTGCCATCAATGTAAAATTGGAGATGCCCATGTTTGTTCAGATCACCTTATTATTGGTATCTCTACAAATGGTTGTTTTGCCGAACAAATCAAACTACCCGCAAAAGAATTATGGCGGACAGACTTGAATGAAATTCGGCCCGAGGTAGCTGCCATCCAAGAACCTCTAGGAAATGCTGTTCATGCCTGTAGTAAAGTTGATCTTCGAGGGAAGACCGTTGCTATTTTTGGTTGTGGGACAATCGGACTTTTGACAATTCTATCAGCCCGAGCAATGGGAGCATCCACGATCATTGGTGTCGATCATAAAAAAGAAAATTTAAAAATCGCAGAAAAACTTGAGGTTGATTTCACCTTTCAAGATTGCACAGACCAAAAAAAAACACCTAGTTTTTATCCGAATGAAGAAATTACTAACAAAATTCGGGTCAAATGTTTCGGCGAAGGAGTCGATGTCGCTTTTGAAATGTCTGGTAGTAACCAGGCTTTAAATACTGCTATTTCTTCAACACGTGCTGGAGGCGATATTATTTTATTTGGTCTTTCTTCAGGAGATTATACGTTAACCCAGTTTCAAAATATAATCCTGCATGGTAAATCCTTGCATAGTGTTGTTGGTCGAAAAGTTTTTCAAACTTGGTATGTTGTTAGTAATTTACTAAAGTCTAAGAGCCATGGTTTACAAGATAAAATTTTCAAAGTTATCCTTAATCAAGGCAATGGAACCACTTTTTCTTTTAGGAATTTTGACAAAACAAGATTTGAAAATGCCATAAAAAAATATCCAAAAATTATTTTCAAACATGACTAAACAAAATACCCATAGTTTTTACAGTCACCTTCGGGCTCAGTTCAAAGACATTTACGAGTCTGGTCATTATAAAGAGGAGCGTTTTATACTTTCTCCACAGGGAGTTCATCTTTTTACTGTAAAGGGAAAACTTCTTAATTTTTGCGCCAATAATTATCTGGGGCTAGCTAATCATCCAGAAATTATTGAATCAGCAAGAAAGGCCTTGGATCTTTACGGTTATGGCATGGCTTCTGTTCGTTTTATTTGTGGAACTCATGAAATTCACAAGCAACTAGAGCAAAAGATTTCCAATTTCCTTCAAACGGAGGACACAATTCTCTATTCTTCCTGTTTCGATGCTAATGGAGGACTCTTTGAAACTTTATTAACAGAGAAAGATGCCGTGATTAGCGATCGACTCAACCATGCCAGCATCATTGATGGTGTTCGTCTTTGTAAAGCAACACGATTTCGTTACAACCATGCAGACATGACTCACTTAGAAACCAAATTAAAAAGTGCACAAAAATATCGATATCGAATTATTGCAACCGATGGTGTTTTCAGTATGGATGGTGATGTTGCTCTTCTAAATGAAATCTGTGACCTCGCCGATCGTTACAACTCATGTGTTATGGTTGATGACTCACATGCCACAGGTTTTTTTGGCAATACTGGTCGCGGAAGTATTGAATATAGAAATGTTATTAATCGGGTAGGAATTATCACTTCCACGTTTGGTAAGGCCCTAGGAGGTGGCTCTGGTGGTTTTACTAGTGGGAGAAAAGAGGTGATTGATATTTTGCGCCAGAGGTCAAGACCTTATTTGTATTCTAATAGTCTATCACCAATTACTACGGCCGCTACACTCAAAGCAATTGATCTTATTTCTAACTCCAGTAATCTAATTAAAAAGCTTCATGAAAATGTTAAGTATTTTCGAACTTCCATCTTAAGTGCTGGGTTTAAAATTAAACCTGATAAGCATCCCATCGTGCCAATAATGATCGGAGATGCGTCAACAGCAAAGAATGTTGCAGATCAATTGCTTCTAGAAGGAATATACGTGATTGCCTTTTCTTATCCAGTAGTACCAAAAGATACCGCCCGTATTCGTTTTCAGATATCTGCCGCCCATGAGAAAGCTGACCTCGAAGTTGCTGTGTCAGCTTTAGAAAATATTCAACCGACTATCATTAATGGTTCTTTGTAAAGAAACCGAACGTCATACGCAATTAATATTGTCAAACCTTGACTTTATAAATTTCGAATTATATATATTTTATAAACATGAGTAATTGCAAACAAGGTGGAGCTATATATAGCCATGCTAAAACAATACCTCCGTTATTTCACCGATAAGGTTATAGAAGCTTTAAATATCGGTTCAGTTGAGATGGTAAACATGCGCCAAAATCTTCTCACCCCCGATTTTATTCTTATCGGGATGATAGAACAAGAAGCTTCTATGACAGTCAAGCTCATTGAAGTAACTTATCCGGAAAATAAAAATTTAAGCAACCAGATTTTAGAAAAGTTATTTGTGGTCCAAGAAGACCAAGATAAGATTGAAGATGTTCCGATCCAACAAATTCAATCATCCGCTGAGATCGAAACTTGCTTTAAAACTGCTCTTCAGGAATCAAAAAAACTTGGTGATAAATTCGTTGGATTGGATGCCATGTTCCTCGCTTTATTTGATAAAAATGTAGGGCATGTGGCAACTATTCTTGCCGAGTTTGGCCTAGAGTACTCCAAGATAAAAGAGAATATTGAAATTATTCGTGGAGGGAGAACCATCGATGAGAAAGATGCCGAAGGAAAATTAGATGTCATTAATGAATATACTACCGACCTAACCGATCTTGCTAGGCGAGGAGAATTGGACCCAGTCATCGGAAGAGAGAAAGAAATTCAACGCATCATACAAATCCTTTCACGCCGCAAAAAAAATAATCCTGTCCTCATTGGTGATCCAGGTGTTGGAAAAACTGTAATTATAGAAGGACTTGCCCAACGTATTGTACAAGCTGAGGTTCCCAACTCGCTGATGAATAAACGTGTCAAATCACTGGAGATGTCCGAGATTATAGCCGGAGCAAAAATGCGTGGAGAATTTGAGGAACGTATGAAGGCAGTTAAGGATGAAATTATTTCCTCTCATGGGAATATCATTCTTTTTATCGATGAACTTCATACCATTGTAAGCGCAGGTGCTGGGGCTGGAGGAGTAGACGCTTCGAACATTCTCAAGGCTTCCCTTTCAAAAGGGCAACTTCAATGTATCGGGGCAACTACGCTTGAGGAATATAAAAAACATATTGAAGAAGATAAGGCCCTGGCCCGTAGGTTCCAACCTATTATTGTGCAGGAACCTTCGATTGAAGAAACCATAAAGATACTCGCGGGACTAAAACCAAAATACGAAGAGCATCATGCCATAATGTTTCAAAGTGAAACTCTCCAAACAGCAGCTAAGCTTTCTGAAAAACACATAACTGATCGAGCTCTTCCAGACAAGGCAGTTGATTTATTAGATGAAGCCGGCTCAAAAAAACATTTAGCACTCAATCATATTCCACCTGTTATTCGCAAGCTTGAAAATAAAAAAAATGATCTAACCCAGAAACAAAAAGAATTTTTTGCTGACCAAAAATTTCAAGAGGTGGCATATATTAGACAAGAAATCATCGAGGTCGAAAAACTCATTGCCAACGAAAAATCAAAATGGAATAAAGAGATGGGTGACGTCGATACTTCTGTTACGTCTGAAGATATAGCTGAAGTTGTCGCGACATGGACAGGTATCCCTGTTAATAAAATTATGGAAACAGAAGCAGAAAAGCTAACACATATGGAAGATAACCTTCATAAAAGAGTTATTGGGCAAGATAATGCCATCATTGCTGTTAGTAATGCAATTCGACGTAACCGGGCTGGCCTGAAAGAAAAACATAAACCAATTGGTACATTTCTTTTCCTAGGTCCTACAGGTGTTGGAAAAACAGAGTTAGCTAAGGCACTAGCGGAGTTTTTATTAGATGATGAAAATAGGCTTATTCGACTAGACATGTCTGAATATATGGAAAAACATTCCATCTCAAAAATTATCGGTTCGCCCCCGGGTTACGTAGGGTATGAGGAAGGGGGGCAGCTTACTGAAAAAGTTCGACGAAACCCTTATACAGTTATTCTTTTAGATGAATTAGAAAAAGCTCACCCCGATGTATTTAATATTCTTCTTCAATTACTTGATGATGGACGCTTAACCGATGCCCACGGACGGGTTACAAGTTTCAAAAATGCTATTATAATAGGCACATCCAATATAGGCTCTAAGTCTATTGCTGATAAAAATACTGCTATTGGTTTTTCTTCAACTGAAGGCTCAAAAGGTCACGGAAAAATTAGAAATTTAGTCCTTGGTGAGGCAAAGAAATTCTTCAAGCCAGAATTTCTTAATAGGCTTGATGACCTCATTGTCTTTCATCACTTGACCCAGGCAGAACTTCGTCAAATAGTTGACTTGATGATTGAGAATTTGAACCTTCGACTTGTAGAAAAAAATCTTAGCGTCAAGGTCACTAAAAAAGCAAAAGATCGTCTCGCTAAAGATGGTTTTAGTGATACCTATGGAGCTCGTCCTCTCAAGCGTCTAATCGAAGACCAATTAGAAAATACAATTTCCATGAAAATTATTTCTGGAGAGATTAATTTGGGTGGTAGAATTATCGTTGATTTCCTTAAGGGGAAATTTTCTTTTGAAAGCCTTCCTGGTTCCCCTGCAAAATAGTAAACCCAGTACCTTGAAAAATGCCTGCAAATTGACTCAAGTAAAATAGCCAGTGCTATTTTACCCATAACAAATAGGAATATTTTTAAATATCTCTGGTCTTAATGAATGTAAAGTCTTTTTGTTATTGTGCGTCGAGAGGTCTGACTCGGGTAATTAGATGGCGGCAACTCATTGCCTGTTAAGGTTTATCTTGTTGGTGAATAGTAAGGGCGAGTTGGCCGTTAATCGCAGTTTTTTGATTCGAGGTTTTTTAGTTTTAAGGATTTGTGATGGCATTTATTTTGCTCGCAAGGGACACTAGATAAATCATTTAGAAGGGTAGGTGGTTTGGTTGTTTTTCCCGGTTACAGTTTATGATTCAAATGGCAAAGTAAAAAAAATTATTACACCGCGATCGCTTGGGAAAAGACACTGGGCTGAATTTAGAAGAAATAAAAATAACCTATTTGTCTGTAAGAAAAACAAACAGATCCCACGCTGGTTAAGAGATAGTTTTGATTTGGTAGATTTAGAATTTAAACTTGTGGATTATAACTAGAGGAAATTAGCATATGTATCGCTGTTTTTTCGAAATGTTTGGAACGCGAAAGATGCTTTAATGGTCAAAATAGGGGGGTAAAATGCATTCATTAAAAGGTTATCACGATCCGCGTAGTCTTAGGGTGATTCTTTTTGTGTTTACTTTTATTGTTCTTTCTTTGGCAGTTATGCTTGGTGCCGTAAAGACCTATGTTTGGACACTTGGGGTGGCCGTTGTTGTGTGGTGCGCTATTCCGAGAATGTCTGGGTAATAAGCGAAGGGAGATTTTTATGGGGACTGTGGATCCACCTAACAATTATTTTTTTTGAATAAATATATAATTCCAATATAAATTGGAATATGCCCGCTCTTGACTGAATGACTTATAAGGCGGGTCATTAACCAGAAGAAGGCCACACGTCCCTGATTGGGGTTGGAGGGGCTTTCTTGCTAAGTGTACTTGTCTTTAAAAAGAGAGATCTGTTCGGCGAGGCCATAATGGCAACATACAGAGAATTAGCCAAAATTCATATTTCAAAAAGAAATTTAAACCTTACTGATAGTTTGTACCGAGAGTTAATATATATATTCTTCAAAAAGAAATCGTCGAGGGACCTCACTAACGAAGAAGCTTTTGAATTTTCGTTACATATGAGAAGTTTAGAATGTATCAACGAGGGGAGTTATAAATTTTTCAAAAATAAAGAAAGTCAAGCTAGTCTGGCTCAGAGACGTTTTATAGAATCTTTGTGGATGAAAAGCCCAGGTGTTCGATATAAAACGATACATGCACTACGGCATTTTTTGGAGAATCGTTTTCACGTGTCAGACTTACGTTTTATTAGATCGAACCAAGTTTCTTCCATTTTGGGTGCAATTCGCAGAATAAGTCATCCTATTAATTGACGTGAAATGAGAAAATGATTTGAAGGTGGTTGTGATGTTAACTTCCATAAACTAGATCAATAAACTCAGGAGAGAGATAAAAAAACTTTTAAATCCGCATTATGGTCAACCCATCCCCCTGATTACGTCTATCTTACCTATTACACCAACAAGTTTATCTGATTCTAGTACAGGGATCGTGTGGATCCCTTTTTCTGCCATCAACGTTGCTATATCTTCTAGTTCTGTATTGAGCTCAACGGTAACCGGATCATGGTGATATATGTCCTTCACAAGTTTTCCTGTTAATTTTTTTGCGTCTTCTTCAAATTGTTTAGCGCTTTCGACAAAAAAAACGGCATCAAATAAAGCAATCACAGTAGGAATATGAAGGTTTTTTCGTTGTTCAATTAGATCTCCTTGGGTAACAACACCGATCACCTTGCCGCCGTCATCCACCACTGGCAAACCATTTATCTTATGCTTTATAAATAATTCGGAAATTTTTTTAATGGGCATGTCTATGGTCGCAGTAATGACACTTGAGGTCATAATATCTTTTGCAGTTGCCATTGGGCCTCCCGTTAACAGTGAATATATTTGAATATTAACACTAAGCTTTGGGTGTTGCAGTGGGTTGTATACTAAAGTGATTACAATAAGAGCGGTTTAAATGAATCAAAACCTGTTTTTGCTAATAGAATAACCAATGACTTGATAGGTTTAGATTATTAAAAACAAGGTGAAGGTTAAAAATACTTATTCCTAGCTTGAATTAAGATAGTCTTTTTTAATAATTATTTCATCTTGTGGTGCTGTCTAGTCTTTTTGTATTTCCTCTTAATCTCACACCGGGAAATTATCAATGCATATGTATCTGCCGTAAATTATTTTGTTTGAAGATATTTGAGGAAATATCCCCTTTAATGCAAACATGAATATATCACCCTCGCTTTATGAGCAAGGTGCAGATTAATCGCACTGTGAATTACGTCGGAAACTAGTAAGAGAGGGGTTCGTCCTGGTGGGGATATGTCTTATGAACGTTTTTCCTGGTAAATAAATCTTAACCGGTATCTCTATTATTATGGCTTAAGAGTTCGCACGCATACGGGTTGTTTACAGCAAGAAATTTAGAGTTTTAGTTTTTGGAAAATACCCTTGAGAGTTTCCTTAATTGGATTACCTTCTATTTCCGCAAGTTCTTGAAAAAGTTCTTTTTGTTTTTTGTTTAATCTTTTAGGTGTCTCGACAATCATTTGAATGATTTGATCACCTCGACCACTCCCGCGAACATGGGGGATACCTGCACCTGTTATACGCATCATTTCACCGGATTGAGTTCCTGCTTTTACTTTAATAACTTTAGTTTCGTTATTAAGCAGCGGAACCTCAATTTCAGCACCGAGAGCTGCCTGTGAAAATGAAAGGTTCAACCGACAATACACATCATACTCTTGGCGTTGAAATATTTCATCAGGGGCAACACGGATAAATATATATAAATCGCCGGGCTTAACGCCTGGTGGACAGGCTTCACCTTCACCACGTAAACGTAATCTCGACCCATCGTCAACACCAGCAGGTATAGTCGCATTAATTGATTTTTTTTCGGGTATCCTTCCTTCGCCATGGCATGAAATACATGGGTGCTCAATTACTTGACCATGACCTCGACATGCAGGGCAAGGTGATGCCATATTAAAAAAACCTTGTGTGCGAACCACTTGCCCAGTCCCTCGACATGTAGAGCAAGTTTTAGGTGATGTGCCTGCTTTTGCTCCTGACCCCTGGCATGAATTACAGTTGCCCTGTTTTGTTATATCTACTTTTTTCTCTGTGCCGAAAGCCGCTTCAGCAAAAGAGATTGTTACATCCAGCCGTAGGTCAGCTCCTGTTTGTTCTCGCTGGCCACCACCTCCTCCAAAAAAATCCTGAAAAATATCGCCAAAGGATGAGGCTATGTCATCGAACCCATGAAACCCATTAAATCCTCTTCCTTTAAGTCCTTCGTGGCCAAACTGATTGTATATTTGTCTTTTTTCAGGGTCTTTTAGAACTTCATAGGCTTCTGCAGCTTCTTTGAATTTTTCTTCTGCCGTATGATCACCCGGATTTTTGTCAGGATGATATTTCATTGCAAGTTGGCGGTAGGCTTTTTTTAGATCTGACTCTGTAGCCTGCTTTGATACGTTTAAGACTTGGTAGTAGTCACGTTGACTCATAAAATTCCTTACTGTTTTAGCTTAGCAATTTTAACTTTAGCGGCCTTGATCAGTTTTTCTTTGAATCGATATCCAGGTTCGAGTTCCTCAATGACCATCTCGTCTTGAGCTTTATCTTCAGTTTCAACTGTCAGAAAGACTTCATGGGACTTTGGATCAAATTTTTCGCCAACAGCTGTGACTGTTTCAACTCCATTTTCTTTGAGTTCATGAGAAAATTGATTGATCACAAGGTCGATACCTTCTTGCAGGGAATTTAAATCTTTTGTCTGTGATGCAGATTGAGCTGCTCGTTTTAGGTTATCAAGGATTGGCAACAATCTGGCAAAAAGAATGGCTTTAAATTGATCTAGTCGGGTTTCGTTTTCTTTTTGCAATCGGATTCTAAATTCATCATTTTCTGCATTCTTATCCTTGTAGGCAGAAATGTATTCGCGAAGTCGTTTGTCTTTGTCTTCTGCGTCTTTTTTTAGCTGTTCCACAAAATTAGGCAGTCTCTCCTCTATTGGTTTTTTTGGCGTATCTTCATTGCTTGAGTCTTCGCTTTCATCAACCCAGTGTCTGCGATCTAACACTTTCATTTTTGGAATTTCATCTTTTTCGGTATTTTTATTTTCTGCCATAGCAAGCTTATAATGGTTAGGAGTGAACAGGGACAGAAATAAATCGTCCCCCGTCAGCTATCATTGACTAGGGGACATATTTATTTGACTGTATCTTAAGTAGGTATTATTTTTTGCTGATGTCTTCGAATTCTGCATCAACAACATCATCCGCTGTAGAGCTGCTTGGTTCATCAGAAGGGGGTTCACCCTCTGCTCCACCCTCTGCTTGTG
>MPLX02119236.1_pt1 | contig 12674 bp, 10 predicted proteins | sample 1617341 | NCBI WGS metagenome assembly MPLX02 (sample SAMN05944804, study PRJNA350692) | marine metagenome | biome: marine; feature: ODZ; material: water; isolation source: 120 m water sample filtered on 0.2 um supor filter | place: Pacific Ocean | collected 2012-04-08 | depth 120m m | reverse complement strand
TGGTTTTGGTTATGATCCCATATTCATTCCCGATGGTTCAGATAGAACATTTGCCGAGTTGCTTCCTGAGGAGAAGAACGAGATAAGTCACAGAGGCAGGGCAATGAAGAATCTCCTTGCCTTCGTATCAGAAAAGGGTCTTTGATGGAAATCTGCAAACACTGTTCGTCTCCGATTTTATCAGATACGGAGAAACAAGTCTATTGCAGTCATGAATGCTGGCGTGCCTATCGCGAACTCCAATCCAGTAGGTCTGAACCCAGCGAATCGGCGTTGATGGTCTGGGCTTCAATAGTAGGGGTACTGATTGCCTTGTTCGCGCTCTTGATGGCTGTCTTCTTGGTTTTAGGAGATTCGGAACTTGCATTACCAATCTTCACATTTCTGTCTGGCGTATTGGTTTTTTTCATTCTCAAGGAAGTTTATAGCAAGGAACAGATAACAGCTCTCTTTTCCATTCCAGATAGAAGTGAAGCTGGACGTCTGATTCTACTGATTTTAGTGTTGGATATTTTCGTTGTTCTGCCAATACACGCAGTCATCACCATCTTTCTCTTTCCAGAAGCTGAACAACAGGAAGTCATCACCATGTTCGAGGATGCTTCGGATACTTCACTCGCACTTCTGGCCTTTTCGGTCGCCATCCTTACACCATTTGCTGAGGAATTGCTGTTCCGAGGATTCATTCTAGGAATGTTGCTGAAACGCTACAGCGATACCCAGTCAATCGTCATATCATCCTTGATTTTCGCGATTGCACATGAACCGATAGCCATGGTATTGGCTTTTGGTGGGGGGTTGCTATATGGTTGGGTTCGAGTCAGAACAGGCAGTATTTTGCCAAGTATGATAGCTCATGCGATCTGGAATGGATTCATTACAATTGTAGTGATTATGTACTAGCCATGACTCATATATAGAGTAAAATTTGCGCCTTCGTGAAACACATCCTAGTGTGTGTGGCTTGGCCGTACGCTAATGGGCCCCTACATCTTGGCCATATGGCTGGCTGCTACCTGCCACCAGACATCTTTGCACGTTACCATCGTTTGAAAGGAAACAAGGTCCTGATGGTCAGTGGGAGCGACATGCACGGCACACCGATTACGGTCACAGCCCAGCAGGAAGGCAAGGCTCCTGAAGAAGTGGCCATGCATTATCATGAGATTAACAGCAAGTCGATAGAGGATATGGGAATCTCGTTCGATTTATTCAGCCACACACATACGGAGGAACATGCCGAGGCAGCGTTATGGATTCTTGAGACTCTGGACAAGGCAGGTCATATTGAGCCCCGAGTATCGAAGGAACCATACGATCCTGAAGCCAAGCAATTTCTGCCTGATCGGTATGTCGAAGGTACCTGTCCACATTGTAATTACGAATCTGCACGGGGTGACCAATGTGATGATTGTGGAAAAACACTTGATTCCAATGAGTTGATAGATCCACATCCCAAGCTTAACCCAGATGCCAAGTTGGAATTCAAGGAGACGGAACATCTTTTCTTCAAATTATCGGATTTTAGAGATACCTTGCTGGCGTGGTTGTCCAAGGGCAAGGAGCATTGGCGTCCCTCAGTGATTAATTTCACACGTAATTGGTTGGAGGAGGGGCTGATCGACCGGGCAATTACCAGAGATCTGGAGTGGGGTATCAAAATTCCCAGAGATGGTTATGAGAACAAGAGAATGTATGTCTGGTTCGAGGCAGTCATGGGGTACTACTCAGCATCCCTTCACTGGGCCAAGAATCAGGGCGACAAGGATCTATGGAAGGAATGGTGGGAGAACGATGACGCGGAGCACTATTATTTCATGGCCAAGGACAATATTCCATTTCACACTATCATCTGGCCAGCTATGTTGTCAGGTTGTGGTTTGCATCTTCCTCATGATGTCCCTGCCAACGAGTATCTCCTCTTGGATTCGACCCAATTCTCAAAGTCCCGCAAGCATGCGGTCTGGATCCCGGACTATCTGGAAAAGTATGACCCGGAAGTGTTGCGCTACTATCTGGCAGCAATAATGCCTGAGCAGAAGGACGCCAATTTCACATGGGAGGATTATGTCACTCGTATCAACAGTGAGTTAATCGGTAATTATGGGAATCTTCTGCATCGCGTCATATCCTTTGCTCAGAAGAATTTCCCAGACGGCCTTCATGCAGACGAATGTACGATACCATCACTGCAAGAGAAGGTTGGTGAGACACACAATCGCGTGGCTGAGGCTTTAGAGGCATGCAAATTCAAGCGTGCGCTAAAAGCTATAATGGAATTATCACAGGCTGGGAACATCGCCCTGAACGAGGCTGCTCCCTGGAAACAGCTGAAAGCCGACCGGGATTCTTGCGAAGCGACCTTGGTCACTTTCCTGAACGTGTGCCGTAGCCTGTCAGTCATGATGACCCCCTTCCTTCCCACCTCGTCACAGAAAGCTTGGGAATACATGGGTCAGGAAGGCCGAATTGAAGATTATGGATGGAATTCAGCAGTTGAAGACAAGAATGATTTCAACCTGAGACCACCACTACCATTGTTCAGTAAGCTGGACATGCAAGAAATTTTGGAGAAAGAAATGCCCCCAGAGGAAACAAACGAGCTAGCTAACGTCAAACCCGAGATAACATTTGACGATTTCAAGAAATTGGATATCAGAGTTGGTACCATAGCCAACGTAGAGCCGCACCCGAATGCTGACAAACTATGGCTGATAGATGTCGATTTCGGAGGACCGACCCGTCGCATAGTAACTGGGCTGCGCGGAATATACAAGGCCGATGATCTGATGGGGCGTCAGATCGCAGTCCTTGTGAATCTTGCACCAGCTAAGTTCCGGGGTGAAGAATCCAATGGGATGCTACTTGCAGCTGAAAGTGGTGAGGTCGTAAGTATACTCCATCCAGATCAGAAAGTTGATGATGGGAGTGAGGTCCACTGACAACAAAACCACTAAATGCAACCTCTTTTGCAACTGAAACAGGGCCTGTAGCCTAGCCTGGAAGGGCGTCTGGCTTCTAACCAGAAGATCCAGGGTTCAAATCCCTGCAGGCCCGCCATTTTCCTAGAATGGTAACTTAGATAGCTCTACATTCCCGCCGGTCAGGATTATTCCGACCTTTTCAAGCCCTTCCAGAGCTTTGAATTCTGATTTTAACGCCACCGCTACAGCGGTTGCTGAACTGGGCTCGATAATTATCTTCATTCTTTCCCAGACTAGCCTCATTGCATTTATAACCTCATCGTCGGTAACTGTGTATATTGCCTCAAGGTGGTCTTTCAGTATGTTCCAGGTGTATTCTCCAAGGCAGGTCAGCAGCCCATCACAGATCGTATCGGGATTAGTTTGAGGGATTATCTTTCCTTCCTTCAGAGAATGGTAGGCGTCGTCAGCTCCAGCTGGCTCAGCCCCGAATAATTTAGCTTCAGGTAGCAAACTTCGGGTCGTGATACAGGTACCAGACATCAAACCTCCTCCTCCAATAGGCGCGATTATCCCATCCAGTGTTCCCAGATCTTCTATCATCTCCAGCGCGGCAGTTCCTTGTCCAGCGATGACGTTAGAATTATTGAAAGGATGTATCACCTGTGCTCCTGTCTTCTTCGTTATTTCGTTCAGTGTTGTCTCCCTATCCTCAAGAGTTGGTTCACATAGAATGATATTGGCCTCATATCCCTTGACAGCATTCAGTTTTACATCAGGTACATTGTTTGGCATTACGATGTAGGAAGTAATTCCTCTTTTCATCGCCGAGAAGGCCACGGCTTGAGCATGATTTCCGCTACTGTGGGTACAAACTCCTTTTGCTGCTTCTTCGTCACTCAGCATTGAGACCGCATTCCACCCACCTCTCAGTTTGAATGCTCCAACTTTCTGGAAATTTTCGCACTTGAAAAACAGTTTCCGTCCAGCCATTTTATCTAGAGTCTGGCTAGTAAGAATCGGTGTTCTGTGCCCAATACCCTTTATGCGTCCAGCAGCGGCGCGTATGTCATCTATAGAGGCAGCATATTTCCCCATTGGAATTCAAAGAGATGCAGGTATGATAAAAAAGGTTAATATGTATGTGTGAAATCAACATTCATGGCAGCATATTATCAGTCCGTAGTCTACGAAGAAAAAAAAGTGACATACTGGGTCCTCCTCCTCGTTCTGGCTTTTGTCGGAATGATTTTTGTTGTTGCTTACCTAATGAAAGATGTTCTTTTACCTTGGTTCCCTGTAGCTTTAATTGGACTTTTAGTTGGCATGTTTGCAACTTATAATATTGCCTTCTATCATGTTAAAGTGTTTGATGATGGTTCTCTTCAATTTGGTTTTCCACGGTGGCACATAAAACTTCAACCACACGAGATCAAGTCCATAGAAGAAACAGGCTCATATCGACCAATCAAGGACTTCGGTGGACTTGGGTGGCGTATTGGTAGAAAAGACGGCAAGTGGAAACGTGGTTACCTAGTATGGCTTCAGAAAGGTATTGAAATAGAAACAATAAATGGAATATACTATGTTTTTGGCACAGATAATCCACAAGCTATCCTGTCCGCACTTGGACAACATGGTGGCCCAGCCAGGATTTGAACCTGAGTACCGACGTCCCGAACGTCGAAGGATGCCAAACTACCCCACAGGGCCACGTAAATCCATTCATAAGTTGGGTAAAAAAGTAGTGTAATTGAAATGTTTCTCTCTATTTTTTCAGCCAGAGTATTTAAACCTTTAAATAGACTGTTTATATACTAAGTTCTCCCCGAGGAGTTTTATATGGCAGAAATTATAGTCGTGAACGTAGTAGCTAGTGCGTCAATAGGTAAGGAATTGATGCTTCAGGATATAGCTTTCCAGCTGGAAGGCGCTGAGTATGACCAGGATCGTTTCCCAGGACTTATCTACAAATTGGCAGAACCAAAGACGGCCGTTCTGATATTCAGAAGCGGTAAGGTTGTTTGTACTGGTGCGCGGTCGATTCCGGATGTCCATGTCGCAATCAACAAAGTGGTTGATGAATTAAGAGTGCTGGATATGCCAGTGAAGGATGAGCCAGACATAGTCATCCAGAACATAGTTGCGACCACGAACTTGGAATCAACTCTGAATCTGATCCAAATCGCAATGTCCCTTGGTTTTGAGAATGTTGAATATGAGCCTGAAGCTTTCCCTGGTCTGGTTTACCGCATGGATGACCCCAAGGTGGTCCTGTTGTTGTTCGGCAGTGGAAAGATGGTATGTGTCGGGGCCCGTGAGGTCAACGATATCAAGAACGCTGTGAGAAATATAAAGGAAGAATTGACAACTGCTGGTTTAATGAGGACATGATCCCATGATTACAGTGGAGCAGTTAATTCAGAAATTGGAAGCTTTACACGAAGACACTGATGACCAGTCACTGGAAGTAGCGGTTGATATGTTCAAGCGGATGCGCCGTAATATATCTGACCGGAATACTCTTTATGGGTACCTTTCCGATGACAAATGGCGCGACTTGGAATGGTGAACTAGAATGAGCGAGACATCGATACAGGAGATTCGTTCTCTGAAAGTAGGCAGATACATAGTCATAGATGGCGAGCCATGTAAATTGGTGGAATATATCACTTCCAAACCAGGAAAGCATGGTGAGGCCAAAGCCCGTATGGTGGCAATTGGACTTTTCGATAAACAGAAGCGTTCTCTGGTGCACCCTGTGAAGCACAAGGTCCATGTCCCCCTGGTAGATCGTCGCAAGGCCCAGATTCTGGCTAATATGGGGTCAGAGGTCCAGATGATGGACCTCGAGGATTACAACACTTTTAATGTACCATTATCTGACATTCCGGATAAGTTCCATAGTGATATGGAACCCGGAAACGAGATCGTTTATCTCTCTGCCATGGGGCGTATCCTGGTAACTGACTAGCGTGACAGAATTCTTTGCAGACGCTGAAGCATCCTTCAATGATGCTCGTTTCATTTTCTACGGCTATCCTTTCGAGGGAACAGCCTGTTTTCGAAAGGGGACTGGCAAGGCCCCGGACGAGATTCGGAGACATAGCTATAATTTCGAGACTTATCTTATGGAACTAGGAGTCGATCTGTCCGATGTCGCCCTCAATGACTATGGTAATCTGGAATTGACGAAAGATCAAGGTAAGAATGAGTCCATGGTCACAGATCTGGTCTCCAAGATCGTGAACGGGGGAAAATTCCCGATTGGATTGGGAGGCGAGCATTCCTTGACCCCACCAGCGGTAAAAGCAGTTCAGTCCAAGTACCCTAATTTGATAGTGGTGATATTGGACGCTCATCTTGATTTCAGGGTTGAATATGAGGATAATCCAATGTCCCATGCAACGGTTACCAGACGTGTTAGCGAGATTGTAGGGACAGATAACGTCTGTTCTATCGGTACCAGGTCAGTCTCCCGGGCAGAGATTTCCGAGGCACGGGGAGCAGGTCTGAAATTCATAGAAAGCGGATGGACTGAATTGAGAGAATACTTGGCAGATCTCACAGATGATTTGGATGGCCCAGTATATCTGAGTCTGGACATGGACGCTATTGATCCAGCCTTTGCTCCCGGTGTCGGTACGCCTGAGCCATTTGGAATGACACCATACGAGGTCATTCAGACCATAAATTTCTTTGCTGACCGAATCATCGGCTTTGATTGTGTCGAGGTTTGTCCGCCCTATGACAATGGTAACACTTCAGCTCTGGCCGCTAGATTGACGCGCCATCTGGTGGGTGCTATTTGGCAGACCCAGCAGAGATTCAAATAATCAGTATTCAACCGGAATTGGATCCAGACTTCTCCACAGATACCAGGTAGTCACAGTACACCAAGGACTCCATTTCTGTCCCAGTCCATCAAATTGTTCTTTGCTCATTCCATTTCCATCATTGTAATTCTTTTCGATAGCCCTTACAAGTCCGATATCTGCCAAGGGGAGGATATTGGGTCTGGCCAGATGGAAGATCAGGAACATTTCTGCCGTCCATTTTCCAATTCCCTTTATTGTACAAAGCAATTCCGTAATTTTTTCATCAGAACATTCATCCCAGTCAGTCCCAAGGACCTCAGATTCAGCAATATTCCGGATATACGAGGTCTTTTGACTGGAAAGTCCTGTCTTCCGTAATTCTTCGGTTGACAATTCCCTTATTCTGCTTCTGCTAATGTTTCCGTTTGCTGTTATTTCCAATCGTTTCCAGATCGTATCTGCAGCCTTGACTGATATTTGTTGCCCGACAATAGCTCTTGCCAGGGTCAGGAATCCGTCGCTCTTGAGTTTCAATCGTTCTCCTCGGTAGTTGGAAATTATGTTTTTCAGGATTTTATCCCTTTCAGATAGTTCTTGAACTGCAATATTCCAGTGTTCTACGACATTCATTTGACCATCCATTAACCGCGCGCCTAAAATAGTGCTGCTTTGGTGGAAAGAAAGTGCGGGGGTCGCATAGTCTGGCCAATTGCGCCGGACTCAAAATCCGGTCCTTAGTGGTACGTGGGTTCGAATCCCTCCCCCCGCACCATCGCTACAGCTGGATCCGACACCTTTCGACGATTTTTCCTTCTTTACAATGTTCTCTTATGATATCCGGGATGTCCTTTTCGGGGTCACTTATCCTATACCAGATTGCTTCCGGATAGACTACTACTGTCGGCCCTTTTTCACAAAAGTCCAGACAACCGGCTTTGTTCGCCCGTACCTTTCCAATCAGCCCCTGTTCGATGATCTCCTGTTTGAATCGCAGACGTATCTCTGCTCCCCCCTTCTCGGAACAGCATCCACGGGGATGCTCACCCTCTCTGAGGTTCTCACATATGAATATGTGCTTCTCAAAGCCGACAACGGTTCTACCTTTCGGATCTTTCATAATTCCTCAATCCACATCTGGTGAAAGGTCAGGTCATCGTTCAATTCAGGATGAAATGTAAGTGCCATGTGTCTGTCCATCTTGCAACCAACTACCATTTCCCCATCCCAGGCGATTGCTTCAGTCCCATCTCCCATAGAGACGATTGCCGGAGCTCTTATGAAAATTCCTCTGAATTCCTGGTTATTTCCAATCCTTATGTCCTTCTCGAATGAATCTTTCTGCCTTCCATAATAGTTCCGATCTATCCTGAAATCCATCTTTTCGAAGGTGACGTCATCCGATTCTCCCATCAGTATCGCTCCGGCACAGGTTGCCATGATTGGAATATCGCTCCCAGATATAGCGTCCCATAGTCCGGAGTTTACAAGCAGTTTACGGAGGGTTGTGGATTCACCTCCAGGCATTATCAGTCCCTTCAATCCATTCATGTCTGAAGGTTCCCTCACGTCTACTACATCCATATTTAGCAGCTCCATACATAGACGGTGCTCCGAGACGGAACCTTGGAGAGCCAGCACTCCAATCTTCATTGCGGTTTGAACTATCCGGTACTAAAAGAAGTTTCATCCTCAAAATAAGACAGTTTCAAAAGCCAAGCTTTATAATATAATGGCGACGTGGGAAGTACCCTTCAGTGGGCAACGCTCATTGATACAAGGACTCAACCAAGGTGTGTATATATGCAAGAAACCCATACTTTAGAAAAGAAAGATTGGGCTGCGAAGCTAATGGCTATCGCGGTCGTCGTGTTCATGGTCAGCAGTACATTAGTGCTGTTTACACCAGATGCATCGGCAAGAACCGGATCAGATGATTACGGTTATACATTCAAGGACAGCAATGAAGCAGATGGTCCTACCTATCAATGGGTCGATATAGTTGCCAATGGTACGTTACTCATAAGTTTCACTACCGATGGTGGCCAAGGACCATTTGATTTGCCGTTTTCCTTTGATTTTTACGATAACACGTATACTACATGGGGTAATGGCGGCGATAATGGCTACATTACTCTAGGTGCCGTTGTTTCGAATCAGTGGACCCCCTACCGCATTCCAGCGTCTCAGTTGGGCGGTGCTGCGATAGCGGGTGGATGGTTTGACGGCGGTTTCTGTAGGATGCAGAACGCCGACGCAGGCGTATATTACCACACTATAGGCACTGAACCTAACAGAAAGTTCGTGGTTCAATATCAGGACCAGAATCACTACTATAATTGTGGTTCGACGGGCAATAATGCACTGACTTGGCAGATACTCCTGCACGAATCTTCTGGTGAAATTACCATACAGTACGAAGATGCTGTTGGTGGTTACGGCACAGATAATGAATGGCTTACAGCAGGAATTCAGGGCAGCCCAGGCGGTACTCTGACCGGGCTGGAATACGTATACCGCAGGATACCTTCGGCTATAACTGATGAAACAGCCGTAATCTTCTCTCCACCTCCTCCGCTAAGGAACGATCTTCGTTTGTCTTCAGCGACGATTCCAGATCCAGTTTCGCTGGCCACTGACAATGTCTTTGGAGCAGAGGTTACCAACTATGGTGTCAATTGTGACACCGCAGGTAGCTGTCCCCCAGTCGCTGAGACGAGCATAGATGTTTCTGCTACGGTATTCGAGGTTCAGGAAACTACAACGACTTACGATTTCGATGGTGGTGATGGTGGCGGTTTCACTTCAGGAGCATATCAGGGAATCGACGGCTGGACCACCAATGCTAACGATGGAGCGGGCAACTACAACTATGGTGATGAAGGTGCCCCAGATGACGGCGCATGGTCCTCGGGACGCAAGTCGACAGCTATGGGAGGAATGTTCAGTGACGCTGAGAAGATCCACTACGATGGAACGGACATTCTGGTTGCTAACAGAATGGCGAACGAGGTTATCAAAATAGATGCAACTACGCACACTGCGACCACAATTCTGGGTCCAGACGCCACGTACCTCAGGAATGTTCTGGATGTTACAGAGGATGGAAGCTATTACTACACTTTGGCAAGATTGGCCAATCTGAACTCATACACCACTAGGATCTGTAAGTGGGATATGAGCGATGGTAGCAGAGTGACCTGTAACCTCTCGACCGTCAGATATGGAATTGCCATAGCACACTATGATGGCGAGATATTTGCGCTACAGGGCGGTAATATCGCTAACGCGTACCGAAAGGCAGTAATCCTGTCCGCAAGTAATCTTGCGAGCACTGGAAAATCAGTTTCCTATTACGGAGGCTTATCGTATGGCTTTTATGCATCCAACATGGATATAGATGATGCGACCGGTGACGTTTACATAGTATACCGTGAATTCAATGGCCTTGTAAGAGGATATGAGAGATCTAGCAGTGGTACTTACTGCGCCTCGTCATCCTGTTACAGTGCGCGCAATACCTTTGCTAGATACTCGTCATCGATTGACGTGCAAGACGGACAGGTCTACGTCAATGGATACTACTGGTCATCCTACTATGGCGGTATGAAGAGATTCGCAACCACAGGCGGAGCCACTACCACATTGTGGTCTCAATTCACTACGGTAGGTTACAAGGGATCGGTAGCTGTGACCAGCGATGGTGACTGCTGGATCAACAGTAACTATGCATTCAGCTACTACAATTTCCAAAATTGGGATGACTCACTTTGGATACATGAAGACTGTGATTCTGGAACGTCCGATACAACGCTTGGGCCAATGCCAGCTATGCTGAGTCATTTGACTACACCATCGTATGATACCTCGCAGGCAACAGGGCTGACTATGGAGTTCAAGATATCATATCAGTTTTACTTCAGGTATGAGGGTGCATATTTGGAAGGCTCGAAAGATGGTGGTGCTTCTTGGGATTACATTGACAATGATCATTTCACGGCTGGCAAGTACTACGGTCCAGTCATGGTCTGGTACAACACTCCAATATCAACCTCGATAGATGCATGGACTTACTACAACACTAATGATCTGTACACGTACATGACTCACACTGCACCATGGAAGACCATGAAGATGAATCTGGATGACTACACTGGATATTCAGATGTACAATTCCGCTGGGTCGTGGGTTACAACACGTACAGTTTAGTTTACTATGATTCCTACTTCAGGTTGGATGACGTTGAAGTCACTATGAAGGAAGTAGGTACGACGTATGCCACAGAGACTCAGACTATAGGTTCCTTGGGTTTCAAGGAATCAGCTTCGGTAAGTTTCTTTGAGACCAACACGTTCAGACCTTCTCTTGAAGGCCTGTCAGTTGGCGATAAGCTCGGAGTCCTGATTAGCGTAGCCGATAATGGAGGCGACCAGGATATGTCCAACAATCGTGAAGTTGCTTTCCGTGAGGTCAAGTTCGTGATTTTCGCAGATAACTTCGATGACGGAGATATGGGAGACTGGACAACTGGAAAGGTCAAGTTCGGTGCATCCGATTGGGATGTTAGGGACGAGGATTCGACCAGTGGATCATATTCGATGGACAGTGGTTATAGAATAGGTAATGCTATACCTGGAGATCCTTATGTCTCAACGCCTGATCTGGATCTTAAACTCCCAGTCACGGCTGAATTGCAGATGATGATATCATTCTACGCGTATTACCTGTACGATGGTTATCAGATGCAGATCTCAGAAGACAGTGGTTCATCATGGAATATGATAACGCCCACAAGCACATGTGGAGACGGTGGTGGATATCCAAATATTATCTACAACTATGCTTACTATGCAAATCCATTGCGTGGTCAGCCCGGATATACCTACTATGGAACTGACAACACTCTCTTTACTTATACACCCAGCCCTCAGAACTGGTGTAAGGTTACTTTTGACCTAGACCCATACACAGGGCAGTCTGACATCAGATTCCGTGTAGTGGCTGGATGGTCGACTATTCCAACGAGTTTATCAGCCTACGATTCATTCCTCCGTTTCGATGACCTAGCTGTCACGGGAATGGTGTACAATGATAATGTAGGGGTTAGCGGCCTGGAATTACCAGACCCGATACCTATCAATGCAGTAGTACCAGTTGGTACCACTGTCATCAATGCAGGTATCAACGCTCAGGCAGCCAATGCAGCTAAGCTAAGGTTGCAGATCGGTCCTCTGGGAATCCGGACACTTGATGCAAGCGACGATCTGGAAGGCTATTCCAATCAGGCAGCCGCTGAGGCAGCCGGTTGGTCCGTAGATACAGCATGTAATGATGACTGGTCTTACTGTGGTAACTGGGGAGCATACGGTGGAGATCCAGGATTTGTTTTCAACACTAACGATGGCGATGGTGATGAGACCAATTCATGGGGTCCAGACGGCGGTGAGTTCCAGATGTATTATGGTGGAGGACATACTGAGGCTCATACAGGAGCACTTGACTTCTCTAGCGCTCCGGGTGATACGGTCTTCTTGTTGAAGCACAGGTATAACTTTGACTACTATGGCGGTTATCCGTCCTACAATGGTGCTCAGGTCCGAATTTCCACAGATGAGGGAGTGACTTGGGAGCTCTTTACACCTGTTGGTGGATATACTGGAACCATGTACAACTATCAAGGCTATGGAAATCCATTGTATAATCAGAAAGGTTTCGTACACTGTGGTTCTTGTCCTGGTGACAAGGCTGCTATGAATGACCAAGACGAGTACATAACCTCTGAATTTGATATGTCGGCCTATGTCGGTATGACAGATGTTCGTCTTCAGTTCATTGTAGGCATGTACAATTATCAATGGCCAGGTGATGGTGAACATTGGTACATAGATTCGCTGAGCTTTACTGGAACTGGAATGGAATCCGTGGCCTTTGAGG
>MPLX02111697.1_pt1 | contig 12723 bp, 9 predicted proteins | sample 1617341 | NCBI WGS metagenome assembly MPLX02 (sample SAMN05944804, study PRJNA350692) | marine metagenome | biome: marine; feature: ODZ; material: water; isolation source: 120 m water sample filtered on 0.2 um supor filter | place: Pacific Ocean | collected 2012-04-08 | depth 120m m | reverse complement strand
GGGCGAGATCGGTGTGCTATTTGACACCCTGGTGGCCAAGGCTGACCAGACCCAGATTTACAAATACTGTATCCACAATGTAGCCCATGCCCATGGGTTGACTGCGACCTTTATGCCCAAGCCACTGGTGGGAGATAACGGCAACGGCATGCATGTGCACCAATCCATATTCAAAGGCGGTGACAATATGTTTGCTGGCGATGAATATGGCGGCCTGAGCGAGACCGCGCTGTATTACATCGGTGGTATTTTCAAGCATGCCCGGGCGCTGAATGCGTTTACCAATGCCAGCACCAATAGCTACAAGCGCCTGGTGCCCGGTTTTGAAGCGCCGGTCATGCTGGCTTATTCGGCCCGTAACCGTTCGGCCTCGTGTCGAATTCCCCATGTCAGCAACCCCAAGGGGCGGCGGGTTGAGGTGCGCTTCCCCGACCCCACCGCGAATCCCTATCTGGCGTTCTCAGCTATGCTGATGGCCGGACTGGACGGCATCCAGAACAAGATTCACCCGGGCGGCCCGATGGACAAAGATCTTTACGATCTGCCGCCCGAAGAAGAGAGCGAGATCGCAACGGTAGCGCATTCTTTTGATCAAGCGCTGGACGCCCTAGATGCCGACCGTGAGTTCCTCAAAGTGGGCGGTGTCATGAGCGACGATATGATCGATAGCTATATCGAACTCAAGATGGAAGAGGTGCAGCGTTTGCGGATGGCGACACACCCGGTCGAGTTCGATATGTATTACAGCGTCTGAGCGGGACAGTGTCAGCCCGAGTTGTTCTGGGTTGCCGCCTGTTCTGAGTTAATATGCACCAATATGGTGCAAATCAGATGAACCAATCCCAGACTGTCGACTATCTACAGGTTCTGGAGGCACTTACCACGGCGGTGCTGGTCGTTGACGCAGATAAGCGGGTCAGTTTCATGAATCCCGCCGCTGAGACATTGTTGGCGACCAGCATTCAACGCGGGGTGGGTCGTGAGGTAGGCGAATTGGTGCCGTTGGGCATCACTTTGCAGGCAGCGTTAATGGCTGCAGAGCAGGGCGACAGCACCACGCTGCGTGAGGAAACACTGGTGCGTCTGGGTGATGCGAACACGTTGTGCGTTGACTGCACGGTGTCACCGTTTGGCGTACAGCCCCAGAGTGGTTTTATGATCATTGAACTCGACCGAGTCGACGAGTTGACGCGTATCGCGCGAGATACCTGGGTACATGAACGCCAGGACGCCCTGAATCAGATCGTGCGTGCTTTGGCGCATGAGATCAAGAATCCCCTGGGCGGCCTGCGTGGTGCGGCGCAATTACTGGATCGGGAATTACCACGGCGTGAGTTGCGCGAGTACACGCATATTATTACCCACGAGGCGGACCGCCTCAGTCGATTAGTTGATCGGTTGACCGGCGGCTTTCAGGCCATGGATCGCCAGCCGTTTAACCTGCATTCGGTGCTCGAACATGTGCGCAAACTGGTACTGGTCGAGTTACCGGAAGGGGTGGAGTTCAAGCGCGACTATGACCCGAGCATTCCCGATGTCTGCGGCGATCGCGCCCAGATGATCCAGGTGCTGCTCAATATTGTGCGTAACGCGGTACAGGCGATGGAAGGGCGTGGGCAGATTAGCCTGCGGACTCGTGTCAGGCGACAGTACACCTTGCGTAACCAACGGCATCGGCTAGTCGTAGAGGCCTCAATCACGGATAACGGGCCGGGGATCGATCCCGAGCTGATTGACCGGGTGTTCTTTCCGATGGTGACGGGACGGGCCGAGGGCACTGGCCTGGGTCTTGCGTTGGCCCAGGAGATCATCCACCGTCATGCCGGCTCGATCGAGTGTGCCAGTGAGCCGGGCCGAACCTGCTTTGTGCTAGCCCTGCCGGTAGGGGAAGCACAATGAGGCCGGCGCCTGTAGTCTGGGTGGTTGATGATGATGCCTCTATACGCTGGGTACTTGAAAAAGCGCTTACCAGCGCCGGATTTGTACCTACCGTTTTCGATAACGCCGACAATGTGCTCGGCCGCGCCCTGCGCCGCGCCCCTGATGTGCTTATTACCGATATCCGCATGCCTGGCACCAGTGGCCTCGATCTACTAAAGGCACTGGGCGATGAGTTGCCCGACCTGCCGGTCATTGTGATGACTGCCCACTCGGACCTCGACAGTGCGGTGTCGGCTTATCGCGGCGGCGCCTTTGAGTACCTGCCCAAGCCGTTCGATCTGGAAGAGGCGGTAGCGCTGGTCGGGCGAGCCCTGCAGAAAAAAGCCGGCCAGGAGATGCCCAAGGTGCCAGTTGCACCGAGTGGTGACATGATCGGCGAGGCGCCGGCCATGCAGGCAGTGTTTCGCATGATTGGTCGGCTGGCCGGGTCGGCCATGAACGTGTTGATCTCTGGTGAGTCTGGCACTGGCAAGGAACTGGTCGCGCGTGCGATTTATCGCAACAGTCCAAGGGCAGAGCGTTCTTTTGTTGCCATCAACACCGCGGCAATTCCCGCTGATCTTCTGGAGTCAGAACTTTTTGGTCACGAGAAGGGCTCGTTTACCGGCGCCCAGCGCCAGCGCCAGGGGCGTTTTGAGCAAGCCGCGGGCGGAACGCTGTTTCTGGACGAAATCGGTGACATGCCGCTGGATCTGCAGACTCGGCTGTTGCGGGTGCTTTCGGATGGCACTTTTTTCAGGGTGGGTGGCCACGAGGAGATAGCAGCGGACGTGCGCGTGATCGCCGCGACCAATCAGGAACTCGAAGGGCGAGTTCGCGAAGGTCGATTTCGAGAAGACCTGTACCATCGGCTTAACGTGATCGGCATTCACTTGCCGGCGCTTCGTGAACGGCGCGAGGATATTCCCGCTCTGGCCCGGGTTTTTTTGGACCAGGTTGCGCATGAGTTACAGGTTGACTCGAAGCAATTGGATGAGGCGGTGATGACGGTACTTCGCGAGGCTCCCTGGTCGGGCAATGTCCGTGAACTGGAAAACCTGTGCCGATTGCTCACCGTTGTCGCCCCCGGGCGGGTCGTTACACTGACAGATCTGCCGTCCGGTTTTAACACCGCGGCCAACCTTGGGGAACCGGCCCAGACCTGGCAGCAACTGCTGGGTCGGGTCGTGGCAGATCGTCTGTCCGAGGGGCACCGAGACATTCTTTCCGAGGTCGGGCCGGACTTCGAACGTGTACTGCTGCGTACCGCGCTCAGTTTTACCCGTGGCCGCAAACAGGAAGCGGCCCGCTGGCTCGGTTGGGGGCGCAATACCCTGACCCGCAAGCTAAAAGAACTGGGGATGGACTGATCAGGGGCAGGTTCAGATGCCCATATTGCTAAGAGCCATCATGATGTGATTGAGCACCCCTGTTGTGCGTGGGTGTTCAACCTCCAGTTGGCGGATCGATTCCTGAACATTGTTGACCAGGGTATCGTGACCCTCCTCGCCGGAGGCTTCCAGGCGTGTCTCAAGATTTGCCACCAGCGCGTTCAGGCGGTCACGGGCGCTGTGGTCGGCTGCGGGCAACTGCTTGATTTCATCACGCAGTTGATCTATCAGCTGATGCAGGGTCTTTTCGGGCATAAGGTTATGAAGATGGCGTTTAGGGGTAGACGTCGCGACATTATACTTTCGTCATCAATCTAAACTACAGCCCAGATCAGGAGATACCAATGACAACACTCCAGGGGAAAACAGCCCTTGTGACCGGAGCCAGTGCGGGCATTGGCCTTGCAACTGCCCGCATGCTGAGCCATGCAGGAGCGCGGGTAATCTGCTGCGCCCGCGCTCTTGAGCGCCTGCAGACACAGCTCGATGAAATGCCTGGACCTGGCCTGGCCGTAGAGCTGGATGTGGCTGACGCCGTATCTGCCGCCAGCCTGCCTGACCGACTGCCCCAAGACTGGCAAGCGGTCGATATTCTGGTGAATAACGCCGGCAGTGATATCGGCGGACGCCAGCCTTTCCATGAAGGCGACATCAACCAGTGGGCCGGAACGATACAGACCAATGTGACCGGCCTTATGCAGGTGACCGCGGCCATGCTGCCGGGTATGCTCGCTCGGGAGCAGGGACATATCGTCAACATCGGTTCGACGCAGGGCTTGACTCCGGTTGCTGGCTGCGGTGCTTACACCGCAAGCAAATTTGCAGTGCACGGTTTCAGTGAAACGCTGCGACAAGAATATGCGGGGACCGGTATCCGTGTCTCAGAAGTATTGCCGGGTATGGTGAAAACTAATTTTGCAGCAACGCGCTTTTTCAGTGCCGAGCGCGGCGACGAGTTCTATGAGAACTATGGGCAATGCCTTGAGGCTGAAGACATTGCGCGTTCGATACTGTTTGTGCTGGAACAACCCATTCATGCGGTGATTGCACAAATCGTTGTGATTCCGGATAACGGAACTTAGACCAATGTCCTTCACAATGCTCCCGAAAATATCTCGCCGGTCGTTTCTCGGTGCCGGGGTCGCCGCGGCTGCAGCTGCCGGCACGTTCAGCTGGGTCTATAGAGCACGCAACAGTCGGGACCAAGCGGTCGGCCTGGTTGCCGACCCCCAAGGCATTATCGATTTGCCGCCGGACTTTTCCTATCAGGTGTTACAGCGGGTGGGTGATGTCATGAGTGACGGCTTTAATGCGCCATCTGCGCCGGATGGCATGGCCTGTTTTCCTGGAGAAGAAGATACCTGGATCATCATGCGTAACCATGAGATTCACAAAGGTACCCCGGTCGACAGCGGGCTTGCGGCCGCGCCTGATCGGGGTGGCGGGGTCAGCCGGCTGGTGATCGACCGCGCGAGCGCTGCGCTACGTGCAAGCAACATGGTATTGACGGGGACTTCACGTAACTGCTCCGGCGGGCCGACTCCTTTTGGTTGGTTGAGTTGCGAGGAAGTGGAGGAAGCGGGACACGGCTATGTTTTTCTTTGTGATCCAGAAGCATCTTCCGTGCAGGCCCCACATCGGTTATCGGCGCTGGGGCGTTTCCCCCACGAGGCGGCTGCCTTTGACCCGACATCGGGCATAACTTACCTCAGCGAGGATGCCTCCCAAAGCGCTATTTACCGTCATGTGCCGGATAGCCCCGAGCAACCTTTTGTGGGGGGGCATTTGCAGGCGCTTAAAGTTCAGGGACAGAATCGGTTCGACCTGTCTGAAGGCCGAAAGATCGGCGACCAGTTTGCAGTTGAGTGGGTGAACATCACTGATCCAACAGCCGCCGATAAGCGGACGCGTACGCAGGCACAGCAACGCGGTGGCGCTATTTTTTCGCGTGGAGAGGGCGCCTGGTTCGATGGGTCCAGCGTGTACCTGTGCTCCACTGACGGTGGTCCAAAAGGTCGTGGGCAACTGTATCGGCTTGATATCGCCAACGCGGCGCAAACCGATACTCTGACGTTGATAACCCAGGCGCAAGGGGATGGTGATTTTGATCACCCTGACAACGTTACGGTATCGCCCTGGGGCGATATATTCCTGGCTGAGGACGGCGACGCACCCAATGGCGTGCGGGTACTCAAACCCGATGGTCGCTTGCTTTACTTTGCGCGCAATGTCATGAATGACGGCGACAGTGAGATTACGGGGATCTGTTTCTCGCCTGACGGCAAATGGCTGTTCCTGAATATCCAGTGGGAGGATTTGACGCTTGCGATCACTGGGCCTTTTATGACTTGATTGGCTTGATCTTGAGTGCTGGGCACAAAGCCTTGGGCAGTGTGCAGGCACTGTGCAAATGAGCCCTATGCTGCGCTTTGTGGGTGGCAAGTCTCAAGAAGAACAATTCGGGACGCTCTGGTGGATTGCCCGCGCGCATCTTCAAACAGATAGTGCTACCACTCAAGTTGGATACAGCAACCGGCACTGCATAGGCTATAAACAGAATTTCAAAGAGAACATCATATGAAAAATCACTCACAGGTTTGCGTGATCGGCGGCGGCGTCGTAGGTTGCTCCGTTTTGTACCACCTCACCAAGCTCGGTTGGTCAGACGTGATGCTGATAGAGCGATCTGAGTTGACATCCGGATCTACCTGGCACGCGGCAGGCGGTTTTCATACGCTGAACGGCGACACCAATATGGCGGCGTTGCAGGGTTACACCATCAAGCTTTACAAGGAATTGGAAGAACTGACTGGTATGTCCTGCGGGCTGCATCACGTCGGTGGGGTCACGCTGGCTGACACCCCCGAGCGTATGGATATGCTCAAGGCGGAGCGCGCCAAGCACCGTTATATGGGGTTAGATACCCAGATTCTGTCGCCCGCGGAAATCATCGAGGTCGCACCGGCGACTAACACCGCCGGTTTGCTCGGCGGGCTTTACGATCCCCTGGATGGTCATCTTGATCCATCGGGCACCACCCATGCGTACGCTCGGGCAGCGCGCATGAATGGGGCTGAGATTCAGCTGCATACCAAAGTGATTGAAACAAACTGGCGGACCGATGGCAGTTGGGAGGTCGTTACCGATCAGGGCACGGTCATAGCCGAGCATGTGGTGAACGCGGCGGGCCTGTGGGCACGTGAGGTGGGCGCTATGGCGGGCGTCTATCTGCCGCTGCATCCCATGGAGCATCAGTATATTGTCACGGACGATATCGCCATGATTTACGAGCGCGATACCGAGCATCCACATGTGATGGACCCGGGTGGCGAGAGTTACCTACGCCAAGAGGGCAGGGGCCTTTGTATAGGTTTTTATGAGCAAGCGTGCCAACCCTGGGCTGTTGATGGCACTCCCTGGGACTTTGGCCATGAACTGCTGCCCGATAATCTGGACAAAATTACCGACTCGATAGAGTTTGCGTATCGGCGTTTTCCGGCTTTGAAAAAAGCCGGAGTTAAAACCGTTATCCATGGCCCATTTACTTTTGCGCCCGATGGCAATCCCTTGGTCGGGCCGGTGCCAGGTCTTCGCAATTACTGGTCTGCCTGCGGCGTGATGGCCGGTTTCAGTCAGGGCGGCGGCGTTGGCCTGACTTTGGCCCAGTGGATGATCGAAGGCGAGCCTGAGCGCGATGTTTTTGCGTTGGATGTGGCCCGCTTTGGTTCCTGGACAACGCCCGGCTACACCCTGCCCAAGGTCATTGAAAACTATCAGACGAGATTCTCGGTGACGTATCCGAACGAAGAGTTACCAGCGGCCCGTCCTTTTCGCACCACACCTATGTACGATATTCAGGATCAACTCGGCGCTGTTTTTGGACAGCAGTTCGGGCTTGAAGTGGTGAATTTTTTTGCACACGGGGATGAATCGCGCTACGAGACCCCGTCGTTTCGCCGATCAAATGCATTTGCAGCAGCTGCCCGTGAGGTCAAAGCTGTTCGTGAGAGCGTGGGTATCAACGAGGTGCAAAATTTTGGCAAGTTTGCGGTGACCGGAGCCGCTGCGCGCGAATGGCTAGATTGGATTATGGCAGGCCGCATACCTGAGGAGGGGCGTATGAGTTTGACCCCGATGCTCTCGCCCAAGGGGCGTCTGATCGGGGATTTCACCGTGTCCTGTCTTGCAGAAGATGAATTCCAATTGACATCTTCTTACGGCTACCAGGCAGTCCATGAGCGATGGTTGCGACAGAACTTGCCTGACGGGGTAGGCCTGGAAAATATCTCGGATAAACGCACGGGTTTTCAGATCGCGGGCCCTTTAGCGCGCCACGTGCTAAGTGGTGTTACCGGCGCTGATGTGTCGGCCGAAGCTTTTCGATTTTTTGACGTCAAGCGCATGGTTGTCGGCATGTGTGACTGTATTGTGCAGCGGGTCAGTTATACCGGCGACCTGGGATTTGAGATCTATACCGATGCCGCGAGCCAAAGGGCGCTCTGGCATGCCTTGTGGGCGCAGGGAAAGCCGCACGGTATGCGACCCTTTGGCATGCGAGCCATGATGAGTCTCCGGCTGGATAAATTTTTCGGTAGCTGGTTGAACGAATACTCGCCCGACTACACGGCTGGCGAAACCGGGATGGATCGCTTTATCGTTTTTGGCAAGAAAAGCAATTTCATTGGCCGCCAAGTTGCCGAGGCCCAAAGAGCTAAAGGCGCGAAACGTAAACCAGTTGTGTTCGAGGTTGATGCGCTGGATGCAGATGTGATCGCCTATGAGCCGGTCTGGATAAACGGTGTAGTACGAGGGTTTTGTACTTCCGGGGGCTACTCCCACTACGCGCAAAAATCTATCGCTATGGCGTTAGTTGATGCCGAGCACGTGAATGAAGACCTTGAGGTGGAAATCGAGATCCTGGGAGACATGCGATCCGCCAGAAGGATTACGGTTTCACCGTTTGACCCCGATGGACAGCGAATGCGCGGATGAAGATTATTCTTTTTACCGATACCCATTTCGTTCCGGCTGGAAAAACACTGTATGGCCGGGACCCGGCAGCGGCTCTTGAACGCTGCATCGCCGACATCAACCATCATCACCCGGACGCTGCGCGTTGCGTCATTACGGGAGATTTGACCCACTGGGGAGAGCCCGAAGCCTTTGATAATCTCAAGCAGCGCCTGAGCGTACTCAAGCCGCCGTTACGCCTGCTGGTCGGTAACCATGATTCGCGTGAAGAGTTTAGAAAATGGTTTCCCAATCAGGCGTGCGATGAAAACGGTTTCGTCCAGTCAGTCGAAGACTTGCCCGTTGGTCGCTTTATCTACCTTGATACTCATGAGCCAGGCCACCATGAGGGCTGGTACTGTGAGCGGCGAATGCGGTGGCTCGATGCGCAACTTAGAGCTGCACCAGCGAAAGATGTATATTTATTTATGCATCATCCGCCATTCGATATTGGCATTCCAGGCCTGGATCGGATATCACTGGTTCAAAAAGCGGCCTTCACTGAATTGGTTGCCCCATATAAACAGCAGATTCGCCATCTGTTTCTCGGCCACATACACCGCCCGTTAGCCGGTAACTGGCGGGGCATACCGGTATCCAGTTTGCGGGCCATGAATCACCAGGTGCAGTTGGATTTTGTTGATCACCCGACCCTACAGGGAAATTTCGAGCCACCGGCATACTGCGTCGTTTTGTTTCAGGATGATTCGCTCATCATCCATACCCACGATTTCATGGATGAGAGTCCAAAATTTGATATGGCCCGCTCACCTGTCCAAGACTGGGCGATCATGAAACCACATCCTTGAGGCGCGCATGATGACTGTTGGGCCTGAGCGTTCTGGTTTTGCAAAGGACAAGGATTTTGTCAACGCGCTTTTGGCCTGGATCGTTAAGTGCGGAGCTGACTGGTATTACGACGAGGAGATTACGCAGTTGGAGCATGCAGTACAGGGGGCGGCACTTGCTCGGTTGCAAGGCGGTGATAGCGCTGATATCACCGCGGCGCTGTTGCACGATGTTGGGCACTTTCTGATGCAGAGCCAGGCTAAAGATAAGCACTTTCACGACCGTGATCTCAAACACGAGATTGTCGGCGCCAACTGGTTGGCACGCGCTTTTTGCCCACAAGTGACAGAGCCCGTGCGTTTGCATGTGCCTGCCAAACGCTATCTGTGCGCGGTTGATCCGGGTTACAGGGCCAGACTTTCAGACGGGTCAAAAATCAGCCTGGTAAAACAAGGCGGACCAATGAGCGAGGCTAAGGCCAAAGAGTTCTCAGCACTGCCTGGGTGCGATGCCGCCGTGCGTCTGCGCCGGATTGATGATCAGGCCAAGGTGGTCGGTCTTGCAATTGGGCCCATTGAGGATTTCGCGGACCACCTGGTCAAGACACTTAAGACCTGAACACGCGATCTTCTTTCACCAGAAAAAATCACGACCCCGAGGCAGACGAATACAGGCCAAAGCCTTCGCCAGCCACCGGTTGTCTCCCCAACGCTTTGGTTTCGCCGGATGGGCACGAACGTAGTTTGGCTGTCATTGGTAAAGCGTTAAACCAGGTTCATCAACCCCCTAGCGTCTATCAATGCGCGATGCGCTGACAGAGGATTGATCGAATTTGCCCATAAACTTCGTACAAATAGGTAACCGGTAAAAGAGAAATCGCACCCCGTATTACTGAGCTTCTGATCTACAATCGTACTAGAGGTTTTCACGGAGAGTTTAGATGGCGGAATCTGGTCCTCGTCGTAAACTGGTGGCCATCCTTGCGGCTGATGTGGTCAATTTCAGCCGTATGATGGGTGAGAACGAAGATAGAACTCTTAGAAACTTGAAAGCGTGTCGTGCAATAACCGATAGCGCAATCAAGAACAACCATGGCCGAATATTTGGCAGTGCAGGGGATTCTGTCATTGCTGAGTTTGCCAGCGCAGTCGATGCGGTCATTGCCGCGACTGAGTTTCAAAGGGATCTGAAGAGTCGTAACGACAGCGTTGCTGAAGAAGATCAAATGCTGTTTCGTACAGGGCTTAACCTTGGGGACGTTATCGTCGAGGGGGAGAATCTTTATGGTGATGGCGTAAATGTTGCAGCCCGCCTGGAGGCTTCGGCGGAACCGGGCGGCGTCACCCTCTCTGGTAAATTCCACGATGAAGTCTGTCGTAAGCTCGATATCACTTTCATTGATACCGGCGAGCAATCAATGAAAAATATTGCCGTACCGGTACCAACTTTCAAAGTCGATCTGGCATCCGTTCCTCAAAACCAACGGCTCGCAGATTCGACGCCGATGAGCGAGCCCCAAGCTTCGGTAACAGGCCCTGTTCCGGGCGCAACGACCGGAAAGCTTCCAGCAATAGCGGTACTGCCATTCGCTAACCTCAGTGCAGACCCTGAGCAGGAGTATTTCGTCGATGGCATTACCGAAGATATTATTTCTGTTATCTCTCGCTATCACTGGCTCTCGGTTATCTCCAGAAACACAACCTTTGTGTACAAAGGGGAAGCGGTCGATATTCGTCGCGTCGGGGCTGAGTTACAGGTTGACTATGTGCTCGAGGGGAGCGTTCGCAAGGCGGGCGCTAGAGTTCGTATCACCACACAGCTCACAGACGCCCAGGATGGATCCAATCTTTGGAGTGAACGTTACGACCGGGAACTAGACGATATCTTTGCGTTGCAGGACGAAATAACTGAAACAATCGCGGCAACTATCGAGCCAGAACTGGCGCGCTCAGAGCGCCAGCGAGCGCATCGTAAGGTATCCGCCGATCTTGGCGCTTGGGATCTGTTTCAACGGGCGCAGTGGCATATGTATCAGTTCTCCAAAGAGAATGTTGAATCGGCGATTGCACTGTACCAACAGGCAATCGAGGCCGACGTCGAGTTCGCTTTAGCTCACGCGGGAATTGCTGTGGGATACCTGGTCTTGGTTGGGGCTAACTTCAGTGAAAAGCCCGAGCAGGATATTGCCTTAGCGCTGGAACATGCTCGCAAATCTGTCGTCATCGAAGACCAGGATCCTTTTTGCCATTATGCACTTGGGCGTGCAGAGGCGTTTTCTTTTCACCATGATAAAGCGGAGTTGGAACTAAAGCGGGCGATCGCATTAAACCCAAGCTACGCGCATGCCTACCATGGGCTGGCACATCTATATATGATGACGCCAGGTGGAGATGCTGAAGTTTCTTTGGAGTTAATGGACGAGGCGATTCGCCTCAGCCCAAGAGATCCCCTGCTTTGGGTTTTTGAGCACATGAAAGGCGTTACGTTGCTTAACCTTAACCGCAATGACGAAGCGCTTGAGTGGATGGAAAAAGCGGCTGCTTACCCAAATGCCGGTTTCTGGGCATTTTCGGGTCTGGCGGCTGCGCAGTCTGCGCTGAGCCACTTGGATGATGCTGCGATATCTTTGGCCCGGGCTCTGGAAGTTAACCCCAAACTTAGCCAGCGTTTTCTCGAGGATACCTATCCGGGGGCGCTCATGCGGTACAAGGAGTGCCTCAAGATAGCGGGCCTGGTTGAATAACAGGCCGGCTTGCTCTTGGGTTGAAAAAAATGGCGGTATCACTCACTTCGCTTATGCTGCTCCAACCGCGTACCTAGGAGTAAAAATTGGGTCGTGAGCTTGAAGTTCCTGATGTCGCTTTGGGGTAAAAGCCCCCGCCCACACAAGAGTAGATTGGCCTGACATTTTCATTTGATGTTTCGTGTAACAGCGCGCTTTAACTACGCTGGGGCCAAAGACATGGCCAGTTACCCCGAGGAGAATTCTCATGGCTCGCCGAACTCGCACCGCACGTGGCCGATCAAAGCGTAGCGCTAACACCAGCCTTTCTGGCCATATCCGCAGAAGCCTGCCGTTTTTCGAGGTACTCGAAGAAGAACAGATCGTGTGTCTCGAAACGCAGGTCGACTGGATCATGCAGGATGTGGGAATTGCCTTTCGCGATGATCCTGAAGCCCTGCAACTGTGGCAGCAGCACGGCGCCCGGATCGAGGGGGATATCGTTCGTGCACCTGCCGACTGGGTTCGCGATCTTTGCAGTAAAGCGCCAAGCCAATTTACTCAGCTTGCGCGTAACCCGGCGCGCTCAGTCACGATCGGCGGCACGCACCAGGTTTTTGCTCCAACCTATGGAGCACCTTTTGTACGCGATCTTGAAGGCGGCCGGCGCTACGGCGACATAGCGGCGTTTGAAAAGCTGGTGAAACTGACTTACCTGTTGCCTTCTTTGCATCACGGTGGCTTTGTCACCTGCGAACCCTGCGACGTGCCTGTCAGTAAACGCCATCTCGACATGCTGCTGGCGCACATGACACTGTCGGACAAACCGCATCTGGGCGCTATTACCGAGATGAGCCGAGCACAGGACAGCGTCGATATGGCCGAGATCGG
>MPLX02006399.1_pt1 | contig 12747 bp, 9 predicted proteins | sample 1617341 | NCBI WGS metagenome assembly MPLX02 (sample SAMN05944804, study PRJNA350692) | marine metagenome | biome: marine; feature: ODZ; material: water; isolation source: 120 m water sample filtered on 0.2 um supor filter | place: Pacific Ocean | collected 2012-04-08 | depth 120m m | reverse complement strand
TCTCTCAAAAATCATTGGATCCAACCCGCCCTGGCTGTCAAGCGAGAGGAGTTCCATACAGCCACCGATATATTCCCCATTGATGAAGATCTGAGGCACTGTCCGGCCTCCATTCGAACGTGACAGCATCTCCTGACGCTTTTCCGATTCCTGATTGATATTGTATTCGGTAAAGGTCACCCCTTTGTTGTTAAGGGTCCGTTTGGCCATTACACAATATCCGCAAAAGGGCCGGGTGTAGATCTCTATTTCAGTCATCTGATCTTGTCATCGGTGTTTTTAAAAGAGCACAGTGACCATCAAATAACGAACTTACGCCATTAGCCAACAATATGAGCTTAATGTGAGGAAGTGAGAGTCTTACCTATCTTGATGCTGACCAAGTGCCATAGAAGTTGTAGCGCCCACACCCGTTGTGGGGAAGTTCAAACGTTGTCGATTCCAGCTTCGCTGTTGCCGTTGCGCCTTGGCCGCAAATGCCTGTTGCACAATCGTCAATTGTAATTTCTGGAACAGCATAGTACCCGCTTCCATCATTTGTAATCACAATGCTGGTAATTTTTCCCTCTGTGACGATTGCTACTGCTGTTGCCTGTACTCCTCCTGCTACATTAGGCGCGGTGATGGTGACCGTGGTCGTTGCTTGAGCATACCCACTCCCGCCATTGGTAACTGTTATCGATTCGACCTGGCTGGAAGGGCTACCAGGATTTACTGGGACGGCCGTTCCTAAAGTTGCCCAGTTACTGTAAGAACCGGAGATGGTGCTACCGCTGACCGTTCCATCCATATCCAGTTGCAATCCCGAATGAAGGTTCATTGTAACCCTGACGGTAGCTGGGCTCGTAGCAGTCTGCGCTGTATAACTTGCTGAACCTGAGTGAGTATAGCTCTCGTCATCACTATCAACATCCCCATCTCCATCACTATCGTACGCCATATTGAGCTCAATATTGGTATCACCAAAATCAAGGCAGTTGACATTGCTAAGGGCATTTGAATCAAAATCAAATTGCATGGCCGCCGTCAGGGTGGCTTCTTCACCACTTCCTGTTTGCTTTAAAGTCAATGAGAAATCAAGAGACTCGTCCTTGGGGTAGTTGCTCGAGGGGGTGTTTGTTGCAATGGCAAGACGTCCCCTCCATTGTCCTGTGATGTTTAGATCGACATCCCCCGGATAGTCAATCAGCGGCTCGGTTCCCTCCCCCATAACACTGCTTCCGCTGTCGCAGCCTACAAAAAAAAGAGTCGAGGCCACGGCTGACGCCAACCCAATGCTCTTGATTGCACTTTTTCTTGAGTAGATACGCATCTTAATCCCTACCAACAAGATCCCCAATTGCAGTTGGGTTGGCCATAGACGTAAAATGACCTAGTCCTGTTGTTCTGATCTATTCCATACTCGTCCGTTCCCGACCCAGGTTTATCTTTTGCCTGGGCCTGGAATGTGGTTGCGTTCGCGGCGGTAATACAGTACTGCCAGTTATCCCCTTTTAGCTCTGATCTGCCCTCAAAAAGATTCGTATTCAATAGAGTGAATGAATTCGTGGTACAGCCTACCGGCCCATAGTAGGCATTGTTGTCACTCCTAAAGTTCTCTTGCATAAGCCTGATAGATCGCAGGTTGTTCTTAGCTTCATCTGCCTTGGCACTGTCGATATAGCCGATATACATTGGAACTCCAACTGCCGCGAGAATGCCCACAATGGCAACAACGATCAGCAGCTCAATAAGTGTCATCCCTGATTGATCCAGACGATTCAACCTCATACCTGCCCTACCTGCTTTCCCTAAATGAGATCAAGTCCCAGCAGATAATTTCAGATCTGCTGAGTTTGTTGTGATCTCGAGCAATAGAGTTCTGTGATAATTGGGTCACTCAAATCATTCTTTGGTCATGGTATAAGTAAGCATGTATGTGGGACTGAATATCGTGCCATCGGCATTACCATACTGGGCTGTAAGTCTTAGAGTGTTAGCACCGGCGGCAGTTATACATACCCTTCCTTTATAGGTCGCACTGGTCGCATTACAACCCCATTGCACCGCGACACCATTACCGTGTGGATTTGCCCAGCCATCAAAATTGAAATGTTTTTCAAAGTTTTGGCCCATAATGATGTGGGAGTCAGAGCATCTTTTCGTTGTGATGGTGCCGGTAGAACTAGTCTTGACTCTATAACCTCCCGACGGATTTGATGAACATTTTACGAATGCAGATGAAATCATGTCTCTAGCTCGTCCAGCGGCCTCTTTGGTTCCGTTGATTTTTGCATCAGCTATGTATCCCTGATACATCGGAATACCTACCGCAGCAAGGATACCGATGATGGCCACCACAATTAAAAGCTCAATAAGGGTAAACCCTTTCTGCTTTTCTCTCATTTCATGTGTTGTAATTGATTTCAATTGAGTCATTGTTGCTCTCCTGATAGTTGATATAGCCCTGTTTCCAACATTCCGCCTATTTAAGTCTATACAATTAAGTGTAAAACATCACCAAGTTAAATCAAGTTCATATATTATCTTTAAGTAATTGCTAATATGTATGTGACCGCCATCACAAGTAATACCCCTTTTTTACTGTGTATTCAGTGCATGGTCTCACCCATCGCGAAGATGGGCATATACATCGAGATCAGAATACCGCCGATGGTGGTGCCCATAAAAACAATCATGATGGGTTCCAGCATTGCCGTTAGGTTTTCAACCGCAGCATCGAACTCCTGTTCATAGTAGCCCGCAATGGAACCAAACATCTCTTCCATATTCCCCGTCTCCTCCCCCACAGCAATCAGTTCCGTGTAAGTCATTGGAAAGAGGGATTTATACTTTCTAAAGAGAGCGGATAGGGGTTCACCCGAGTAGACCCCTTTCTTGACCTCAAGCAGTGCCTCCTTGATGACCAAGTTGTCAGTTGCTTCAGCTGAAATGTCCAATGAATCTAACACTGCGACCCCTGCCGCAGCAAGATTACCCTGGATCATGGCTATTTTTGCAAGAGCACTCTTTTGGACCATGTCCCCCAGGGCCGGTATTTTGAGCTGTGTGGCATTGAGAAATCGACGAAACCGGTAGATCCTTGCAGAGAGTGTCTTGGTCATAACGATCAGCGCTACCAACCCTCCAGCTAAAACTCCCCCACCGGCAGGGTCACGACAGAAATCACTGATTGCCATTACAATCTGTGTGGGTTTAGGCAGGGTCCCGCCCTTGAACATGTCGGCAAAAACAGGAACTACAAACACCATCATTATACCGATCACTATGATGGCCGTGATAAGAAGGATGGTCGGATACATCATTGCACTCTTTACACCCGCCTTAATCTTCTCTGTCTTTTCCAGGCTGATCACAAGGCGCAACAGAAAATCATCGAGCTTCCCGCTCATTTCTCCCGCTTTGATCATGTTGATGTAGATATTGTCAAATACACGATCGTGCTTTCCGAAGGCCTCGGACATGGGCACACCCGACTCAACATCACTATAGATCTCATCAACAATCTTCCGAAATGACTTGTTCTCTGTCTGCTCGACCAGCATTTTCAGTGTATTGAGGATGGGTAGACCCGATTTCACCATGGTGGCAAATTTCTTGGAGAAAATGACCACCTCTTTCGTGGGAACCTTTCCTCTACGCCCACGCCCTCTCTTCTGGCCATCTTTCTGCTCTTCCAAGACGGTTATAATGATCTTGTCTTTCTTTAGTCTTGAGACGGCATCATCACGATTGGATGCCATGATCGAACCAGTTACTTTTTCACCCTGTTTAAGGCCGGAATAATTATAGTTTGGCATCGTCTCCCTACCTTAGCACCAGTACACGTTCATACTCTTCTACGGTAAGCGAACCCTTTCGGATCAAATCCAGTCCACGCTCCTGCAGACTGACATAACCGTTCTGCCTCGCACTGTCGGCTATTTCGGTAGAGCTCGAATGTCCACTGAGGATTATGCGACGAATCTCATCCGTGATCTCCATGACCTCAAAGACCGCTCGACGCCCCCTGTAGCCCGTCTGATGACATGCTTTGCAACCCCGGCCCCGAACAACCTCAACCTGCTCCGACTCCTCAGATGAAAAGCCAATGGAGGTGAGAAGCTCTTGGGTAATACTCTGATCCGGACCAACACACGTTTCACAAATCCGCCTCACCAGGCGTTGTGCGACCACCAAGGAGAGAGATGCCGTAATCAGATAGGGCTCAATCCCCATATTCACCAATCGAATAATTGTCGAGGGGGCATCATTGGTATGCAGTGTACTCAGAACCAGATGACCGGTCAGTGCAGACTTGATGGCTATCTCTGCCGTCTCTTGGTCTCGCATCTCACCCACAAGGATAACTTCTGGATCCTGACGCAAAAAAGAACGGAGTGCTCCTGAAAAAGTTAAACCGATATCCTCCTTTATTTGAACCTGCCCGGCTCCTTCCAGGGTGTACTCAACTGGATCTTCGGCCGTCAGGATATTGATATCTTCACGATTGACTCTGTTTAAAGCCGAATAGAGGGTGCTCGACTTGCCGCTGCCGGTTGGGCCGGTCACCAGAACAATGCCCTGAGGGGCATCAACAGCCCTCTTTAGGATAACGAGGTCTTCATCGGGTATCCCGAGGGCATCAAGGTCCATCTGAAATGCCGTATGGTCAAGTATTCGCATCACCACCCTCTCCCCGTAGGTGGTCGGAAGAATAGAGAGACGAATATCAACATCCCTTCCCTGGATCCTAAAGGAGATCGCCCCATCCTGGGGAAGTCGGCGTTCGGCAATATCGAGTCCTGCAAGAATCTTCAATCGTGCCACCACTGCCGGGTAGTGGTTGAAGATAAAATTCTCTTTGTCATCCAAGGTGCTCATGACACCATCCAGCCGAAGCCTTACCCGAGCCGTGGCTTTGTAGGGTTCGATATGAATATCGGAAACACGTTTATTGATGGCATTTCTAATCAGAAGATTGACATAATCAATATTCTCTCCCCGATAGGCCTCTTCTTCATCGGCCACCTCCTTCTTCGGCCCAGATTCCTTGGCCTGCCACTCCTCCTGCTTGAGAAAAGAAAGCCAGGAGTGAAGTTGACTGAAAGTGGTGAAGAAGGTCGAGACCTGCTTCCCTGTAATTACTCTTACTGTATTGATTGATCCCAGGGCTGTTGGGTCCGAGATCGCTACCTGCAGCGTATTGCCATCTACATTAAAAGGGAGAATCTTGCTCTCCTGAACGAACTTTTGGGGGAGTTGATTGACAGCCTCACGAAGAATTTGAGCATCGGGAGCAAGGTCAATTCGCTCTAGACCGTATGATTCAGACAAATCATCAGCGACGATCTCCTCAGTGGTGTAACCAAGCTTGAGCAAGGACTCAATAATATCCACACCCCCCTCTGAAGATTCCGCCAATGCATGACGATACTCCTCTTCTGTTACCTGTCCCTTCTCAAGAAGAAGCGCACAGATCGTTCTGGTGATAGCATCTGTTCGATCAACCAAGCAATACTCCCATTGATGCAACTGTTTAAGGACGCAAGAGTTAAATAACGCGGGGTGAGATAAACACCAGCAGTTCGGTGCGATTATCCTTAACCTTGCCCTTTCTAAAGAGTTGGCCTATAAAAGGAAGATCGCCCAAGCCAGGTACTTTTTCATCAGCATCTGCCGTCTCTTGTTTCTTTATACCGCCGATCACAACAACCGCTTTATCGGGTACCAGCAACTCTGTCTCAATCACACGCTGGGTGATATAGGGATTGCCCTGAACCGCCTTGCTGTCATCAGGAACATCCCAATTAAGCTTGATCTCAAGAACGATATTGCCATCACCGACAATACTGGGCGTCACCTCAAGAAGCAGGTTGGCCTCTTCATAGCTCACCGAAGCCGGCTCTGAGCCTGAAGCCGGGGTCACTTTTGGAACTTTATCTCCCTGCTTGATCAGGGCCTTCTTGTTGTTCAGGGTAAAGACCTTTGGGTTGGCAACCGTCTTCGAGAGCCCCTCTTTCTCAAGTGCAGAGAGCTCGAGCTTGAGCGCTTGTGTGCCACTGGAGATAAGGAGGCCGATGCCGCCGGTGGCCGTCTCGGAGAGATTCAGCAGATCACTTATGGAACTGGCATTGTTTCCCAGCCAGGAGGCGGTATCTCCAAAGCCGATAGCGGGTGGAATAGTAGTTGAAGCCGCCCCTGAGGCAATGCCCGCAGCTCGTCCCACTCCTCCGAAGGCCGTCCCTGTCTTGTCAAACCCCAGGCGTGATCCCAGCTCTTCGAGGAAGTTGTCTGTGGCATTGACCACAATGGCTTCAATCAGAACTTGAACATTCCTGATATCGACTCGTTTTATGATCTCATGAATCTGATCCAGCTCACTCGATCGCGCCTTAACCACCAGTGATCGTGTTCGTTCATCGATAACTACCTGGGCCGTTCCGGCAGCCACCTTGGTCGCGCCTTCTCCCCCTTCGCCCGCACTCCCGAGAATACTCTCTATCTCTGTTTTTACATCTTCCGGATCGGCATAATAGAGCCTGAAGATCTCTGTTCTCAACGGCTCGAGAGCTCTCTGGGCATCAATGTTTTTCTGGGCATCTTCTGCCCGCTTGCGATCAAACTCCTCTTGTGCAACGAGTGACTCCTGAGAGTGAATTCGGATGATGCCTGATTCATTATCGACATGCTTTGCGAGCTTTTTGATCTTCAGAATATTATCCAGCACTTTATCCCAGGGAATATCTTTAAGCCGAATGCTGACCGTCCCTTTGACCTCATCCCCGACAATAATATTCATCCCCACCATGGTTGAGATCATGCTGAAAACAGTCCCCAACTCAACATTCTCTACGTTGATAGAGATCGGGAAGATTCCATCGCCGGACATCCTCTGATCCCTGATGCTGGTGTAGTCGGTGACGGGATCCTGGTGTATGAACTGGCGTCGTTTCAGAGTCTGTTTTGATCCAGTATTCAACTGCGGCCCATGGCGAATGGTCTCCTCAGCCTGGATGTGGGTCGATTTAACGTATCCTTCAATATCTACAATTGATGATCCGGCAGGGAATCGCGATTCAGATTCATAGACACGTTGCCGATCAAGGCTGCATGCTGTCAGCAACAGCAGCAGTAGAGAGATGAGGAGAGGTCTAGAAATTGTCATCACTAGCCACTGTTTTGTTGCGAACCGGAATAGTCACCTGATTTTCTCCTTCTGCCACCACAATCCCTGCTGCATTGATGGAGACAATCACACCATCGCTATTCCCAAGTTTGTCGGAGAGCTGGAGATAATAGTCCTTGCGCTCCCGGGTTCGAATCAGGGCAACTCCGCTTTTGGGTCCAATCAATACCCCTATGAGTCGATAATCAGAGAGAGGATAACGCTCAAGAGGTGGTTTTTGAGGGGACTCATCATCACTCCCTTTTTCATCGATTGATTCCGGCTGAGCAATCTCAGGCTCTTCAATCACATAAGGGGCAAAGGGATCACGGCCGCTCTGGGCCCAGAGTGATGTCAAGCTTCCTGCACCCAGCGCAAAAAGCGTGATGCCCGCTAATACTTTAATTAGTTTGTTCTTAGCCAACAAGATGACTCCTCTTGTCATGGATAGTCATAATGTATAGAAGTACATCATTTGATTCAAATCAACCTGCAATTCGGTAGGTCGAGAGTCCCAGCACTATCTTGATCCGGCCCCTCTCGTTCTTGTTTGCTTCAGCATCTTCACCTGCTCCAATAAGCTCGGAATCGATATTGACGATCTTCTGTTCATTGGCCAGATCTCTCCTAAAAGCAACATAAGCAGGATAGCGACCCAGAATCTGGAAGACCACCTTGATCCGGTAATAGAGCGGTGGCTCCTTGTGCACCCGATTGCCCTCTTCATCAAGCTCAGGTTCGACCGGAACGTCAAATCCTTCTGGATTTTCATCATCAGGTGAGTTTTCGACAGCTATGGTCTCTCCATATATCGGGGTCTCCACGCCTTTTGTCACCTTGCTTATCATCAAACCGTGCTGAAGGGCAAGCGTACTTAGGCGGCGATAGAGGTCCTCCAACTCCTGATCTGTATGAAACAGGCGCGTCACTGATTGATATCTCTTTTTGGCATCAGCCAGCTGCTGACCTGAGGTGACAATATCTCTGTCAAGTTGCTCGCGTTCGATCTTGAGGTTGTCGATCTCTGCCACTTGACCTTTGAAAATGACTAACTGTGAGCTCTCGGGCAGCCAGTAGAGGCCAAAATACCCCCCCGCCAGGCCAACGATCAAAAAAGAGATGATGATTTGACTCAGAAAGGGGTTTGATGGACCCTTGGCCTTGGCTGAACCTGAACCCTTTTTCTTGAAGAGATCACCAATATTAACATTCAGATCCATCAGCTGTCCCCGCCCTTGTTCTTATCAGGAGATTCCGAGGGGAGGAGCACTTCCTGAATTCCACCCAGTCGACATCTCAAGTTAAAACTCTTTGCAACGACCTTTCGTCTTCCTGTTTCATCAGATTCTTCTGCCTGCGGCAGCGTCATACTGAGCAGGGAGGCCTGTGTGACATGACTCTTGCTTGCCAGATTGGCAATGAACTTGACTATGTTTTGGTCATTGATGGATTTGCCTTCAATCAACAGTTCATCAATGGCGGTATTCTCTTCAACTCCCTCCTCCCCTGCTCCATAGCTGATCTTTGTAAGCCATACCCCTTCGGGCACTGAAGCATTCACTTGAGCCAAGAGTTCATACATCACCGTCTTATTGGTAAAAATATCCTTGCTCGCATCCAGTTTGACCTGAAGAGCGACTTTTTCTGCCCGGATCTCATTGAGTTTTTGGTTGAGCTCGCTGGTCTCCAACAGAAGCTGGTTGTATTCGCCCAGTGAGGACTGAAGCTGCCGGTGCTGCTTCTCAGTTTCCAGATAGGACCACCCACAGCCGACAGCCACAGCAATCACGAGCAAGCCCACAGCCATCTGGGTAATAAACTTGAGCTTCTCAGTCCTCTTGACGTCATCACGTTCTGGCAAGAGGTTGATCGCACTTAGGGCGCTGCTTGAAAGATAATATCCAAAAATATCAAGCTTGCGAGTCGCCAGACCAATGACAGCGGCATATCCACTTACATTGCGTGATTTTCTTGCCTCTTCGCCCGTTTTGGCTCTCTTCAAATAGGCAAACGGATCAGGAATCTCTACATCATAACCTTCCAGATCATCTTTCAGTGATGAGGCCGCTGTAGTAAAAACAGGCACAGCAGACAGCAGGAATACCTTTTTGAGGGAGGTGTTCTGAACATCTTCAAAGGTAGAGAAACACTGCTTGATCTGCATCGCCAATCGCTGCATGATGCCGGCAGTATCTTCAGCAGAGAGGTCCGCTTCAGCCAGCAGCCGCTTGTCGTGATCAGAAATATAGAGGTCAGTGATTTCAGGCACACCATCAATATAGATCGCCACATAATTTTCAACGGGTCCCACCTCAAGTACAGCTATGGCACTGTTGTCAAAGTCGATATCAGTGCGCATGGCCAGTGCGTCCCGGATCGCCATGCATCTTGAATCAACCACCACCGGATTGAGGCCGGCTGCCCGAGCAATACCAACATAGGTGTTGATCTCCTCAAGCTTGGCGGCAACAAAGAGGAGGTCCATTGTATTCTCACTTGGCATCCTCCGGATGACGTGCCAGAAGACAGAATACTTTCCAAACTCCTCAGTCACCTGAACCAGGTTTTCCCAGAGTGACTCGGTCTCAACGGCCTCTTTGAGTTCGTGATCACTCATCAGTGGCATGTTGATGGTGCGGATGATGGAGCCGGTGACCGGGATCGCCAGGGAAACATTGGTGTTTTTGATCTTGTTTTCAGCAAAGACACGGCGAATTGTCTCCACATTGTCTTCGGCGACCTCATTGAGGTCAGTGGTGTTTTGGGCCCGGTTATTAAACCCCTGGCCGGATGTCTTGACCGCCCATTTTCGTCCTTTTTTTTCTAGCTCGACAATCCGGACCCCGGATGCCGTCATGTCGATGCCAACAACACCCTCGCGATCTCCTAAAAAGTTGGAGAAAAATCCACCCTTGGGGGGTCCCTTTTTCTTTTTCTTTTTCTTTTTCTTTTTTCCTCCGGTTTGACCTGATGTCAACTCTTCCGCAGGCAGCCCTCTCGGAGCTCCGCTCTCTTTTTTATTCTTACCGATTCCAAATACCATGAGAAAATCAATACTATTAAGTGTTGATGAGCCACATCATGAAGTGAAATGGAGTTTTTGTAAACACCCCTGTTTAATTGAATAAACCAAACATTTGTGATTAACGCAGCACTTCCCTCCAGTGCTCTATCTTAACCCCCTCGTTGACACTTTTTGAGATCGGATTGAGAGAGATCAGTTGCTCAGTCTCCTTGGTGACCTTTTTGTCGGCAGATTGATTCTGTTGTGCGCTTATTCCCGTATAGACTTTGCGCTGGCCAATCACTACGCCGGTAGCAACTCCTTCGCCAAGATCAATACTCTGTTTTGTTGTACCGCAGGTAAAATCGAGCTCGGTGAATACCGAAGAGCCGGGATTAGAACAACTCTGCCCCCCACCGGATGACGGACGGTAGTAGGTAAACATGACCGCACTCCTGCCAACACCCACCTTTCCGGTCACTTTTGCGTTGGAATGCGGCAGGCTCCACTTCCAGCTGCCGGCATTCTGACACTTAGGGGCTTTAGGAAGGGTTCCGTCCTTAAGGGGGGTGGTGACCTTTTTCCACCCCGGGAAAGACTGATCCTGGATAGCATAGACCCGGTTCTCCGCCGGGGGCTTAGTCACTGAACTGACAGAGACCTTGTCACCGGTGCCGTAGAAGAGGCGCAATACCCCGTCCTTGCCAAAGGTCGCGGTAACGGCTTCAAAGGCGAAGCGACCGTTGAAGCGACGTCCTTGACAGCCCGCCACCACCAGACAGCTCTCAGGATCAAAAAGCTCGGTGAGCTTGAACTGATCGGTTCCTCCGGTGAGGTTGAACTTGAACAGCCGTCCGTCAGTCGTCGGGAAGTAGGCGATCGAACCGGTATAGGTCGCTCTCTTGGTGACATCAAAGTTGATTACAGAGAGTGGTGCACTGACCCCGCTGTTCCAGCCGGTCTTTGAATCTCGCGGGATCGTCACCTTCTTCAGCAGTTTGCCGCCATCAGCCCCGCTGTCGATCTTGGCAACATAGAGATAGCCGTCTGCATTGGGGTCAAGGCTGAAGCCGGAACCCAGCACTACCGCCGGAATCTGGGCCGAACCTTTGGTGATAGAGACAATACGAGGGGTCGACCAGGTCTGGGCCAGCCCGGTGTAGTCAAAATCCGAAACCACTGAGGCGTGATCATAAGAGGTGTAGTCCCGGTCTCCCTGCCAGATATGAACCTTGTCATCTACGGTATCGTTATCGATGGTAAAGAGGTGTTTGGGGTTGGTCGGGTCGGTGATGTCGAGGGCGAAGAAGCTGTTTCCCCCTCTGCCGAGCCCGGCCACCAGCACTGTCCGCCAGCCCTTCTTGCCCAGATAGACATCCTTGACCTGGGGCGGGCCATCCACACCCCAGATACTATCGCTGACCTTGTTCTGCCCGATCTTGTACATCTCGTCCAGGCGACGCAGCATGCTGGGCGGTATGAAGGCCCAGCGCTCCTTGCCGGCGTTGCTGCCCTCGGCATAAAAGGCGTGGAGCATGCCGTCATTGCCCCCCACATAGATCATCTCATCACGCTTGGCACAGCTCTTGCCGCACCTATTGGAGTTGACCAGCTGACCCGCGTAATTGCGCTTGAAGCGATAATAGGCCTCGCTCCGGTAGTTCTTGTCGCTCGTATCACTGCTCACCCGCGCACTGGGCGGGCCAATCAGGATCGGGGCAGAGTTGACGAGATCGCCCAGCTTCCAGCGGTCTTCGGTAATGTTTTTGTCATCGTCCTGGTCGGCAAGATCAGAACCGCGGACGAAGTTGATGAGATCTGTGTAATCCTTTACCTGGTTTTGAGCGCAAGGCGGAGGATTGAAAACTTGTTTGCCGTTAGTATCGTAGTGATTCTTTCCGAATGTCCAAATATCAGTCGCAAAGCAATATACCCCGTTCCCAGCACGAGCCAAAGAGTGATTTGAATTACGCCAGGGAAAATACACGTATTTCCAGCGGGTTGGATCTAAATAGAAGCTATTACCCAACGCACTCGTGCTATTTAACCACCGCATCCGAGCGAGCGACATATAATAGCCGGCATAGCCACAGCAAGGAGGCGGTAACGCCAATTGATCATGCTTGCCATTAGCATCGACCGGAAGCCATGAATAATTCGCATTTCTACTCAATCTCGCTGGGGGGGTGTAGGTGGCAAATGTTTGGCCACCACCCCCGTAAGAAATCCAAACCAAACCATCTCCTGACCTACCGGTCATACTCCCCCCAGTTGATGGGTCAGGCATTGCACTATCCCCAGCAATAGTGTTGCCACTTGTCACCCCACCGATATAACCGGAGCCACCACCACCACCGGTACTGTTGTCTCCAACCTTTCCGCCCCAATAGCCACCACCTCCGCCGCCACGCAAGTTGTTGCCACGCGAATCTGCACCAACACCAGGCGCATTCCCGCCCTTTTGGGTGCCGCCTTGTCCAGCTGTTCTGTAATGGAACTGGGTTGAGCGCGGCATCTGAATTCCCGCCGTACCGCCGCCTGCCCCGCCATCACTCCGGCGTGTTGAGTTCTGACTGTTTCCGGCGCCACCTCCTCC
>MPLX02029653.1_pt1 | contig 12768 bp, 12 predicted proteins | sample 1617341 | NCBI WGS metagenome assembly MPLX02 (sample SAMN05944804, study PRJNA350692) | marine metagenome | biome: marine; feature: ODZ; material: water; isolation source: 120 m water sample filtered on 0.2 um supor filter | place: Pacific Ocean | collected 2012-04-08 | depth 120m m | reverse complement strand
GCAGAAAAGTTTACTTGATTGGACAAGGACGTCTTGCTAATTTGGTATCTGCAGAAGGCCATCCTCCAGAAGTTATGGCTCAATCATTTTCAAATCAACTTTTGTCTGTTTTGTATATCTTGAAGAATCATAAAAAAATGGAAAATAAAATTATTGACGTTCCTAAAGAAATTGACATTCAAATTGCATTTGATGCATTGAAATCTATGGATGTTAAAATTGATAAACTTACTCCTGAACAAGTAAAATATACAAACAACTGGTAAAGAGTTAGATAATTTAGTTAAACAATCTTAGGAACAAAACAGCTTTTTCGCAGAATTTTTCTGATTTTAAAATCAAACTTCAGAACCGCCATCAAGGTCTCCTCCTGAACCATCTGTGTATGGTTCTCCACTAGGATCATTCAGATAATCAATTAAAATTGGTTGATCAACGAAATAACCAATCATGTCCATGTGATTCATGTGTAGCATTTGAGACATCATTGCACCGTTTACAATTCCCATAGTGAACATCATAGGAAACATCCCTTTCATGCCATTCATTTTATTTCTTAGTGGTTCTTTCTCTTTTGCCTCATAGTGTTTGACTAACAAATTCCAATTATCTTTCATCTCTTCAATTTTATCTTCAACTAACTCTATTCCAGATTCTTTAAGAATTAATTTTGGATTGATTTTTCTTGAAATCCAACCTTCAGATTTATCCATCTCAAGATGTCCAAATCTTTCAAGTTTGTTTATACTATCATTGATTTTACTACCATGAATTTTGATGGGTAATTGTTTTGTAATTGTAAACACCTTTTGAACTCCATTTCTCACTAAAGTCATAATTATGAAATCTATTTCTTCAAGTTCCTTATCTGAATCCATTCTAGAACAATATCATAATTTGATTCAGATAAGCATGATCATGCCCAATCTGAGTAATTATTTCTCATTTTAAAAAAGGATTTTCTTTGTTAGTATCAAACATTATGGCAGAGTGAGTTTTTTTTGTGAAATCTCTATCAGTGTTTGTGTGTAAAATGAGTAAAAGTTCCTCAAAAACTTCTTAACCTAAGTATTCTCCTTGTGAATATCTAATGAACAAAAAAGCTATCATTACAAGTGCACTACCCTATGCCAATGGAGAAATTCATCTAGGACATGTTGCATCAACATATCTTCCTGCAGATGTTACTACAAGATTCTTAAAACAAAATGGAGTGGAGGCTTACTATGTTTGTGCTTCTGATGATTTTGGAACTCCAATTTTAATTCAATCTGAAAAACAAGGAAAGACTCCATCAGACTATGTTGCTCACTGGAATAAACGAGATTATGAAGATTTTTCAGCATTTAACATTGGATTTGATTATTTCTATAAAACAAGTTCTCCAGAAAATATTGAATTTGTTCAGGATGTGTTCAAAAAACTAAATGATTCTGGACATATCTATGAACAAGAAATTATTCAATTCTATTGTAAAAATGATAAAAAATTCTTGCCTGATAGATATGTAAAAGGTATTTGCCCCTACTGTAAGGCTGAGGATCAATACTCTGATTTGTGTGAGAGTTGTGGTCGTGTGCCTGAAGAAATCACTGATCCAAAATGTTCCCTTTGTGGTGCCCCTCCTACAAAAGAGAAAACAACACATTACTTCTTTAAACTCAAAAACTTTGCTGACTCATTATCTAAATGGCTAGAAGAAAATGAACATCTTCAAAAAGATGTAAAAAAATATGTTCAGAATTGGATTAAATCTGGACTGATTGATTGGGATATTACTAGAGATATTTCTTGGGGTGTTCCTGTCCCATTAGATGATGCGAAGGGCAAGGTATTCTACGGTTGGTTTGACAATCATTTGGCATACATCTCTACTGCATTAAAATTCTTAAATGACAAAGGAATTGATGGAAAAGAATTTTGGAATTCTGCTGACATTTACCATTTTATTGGAAAAGATATTGTGTATCATCATTATCTTTTCTTGCCTGCAATGCGATTGGGAATTGATAGTGAGTACAAGTTACCTGATTACATTCCTACTAGAGGTCATCTGACATTGGAGTCAAAGAAAATTTCAAAAAGTAGAAACTGGTACATTGGACTAAAAGAATTTTTGGAATATTATCCTGCAGACTATTTGAGATATTATTTGATTTCAATTAATCCTTATTCCCAAGATGACTTGAATTTTGATTGGGATGACTTTACTACTAGAATTAATTCGGAACTAATTGGAAACCTTGGAAACTTTGTAAATCGTGCATTAGGATTTACAAAAAAAGCATTTGATGGAAAAATCCCTGAAATTGAACCATTTGATGAAAAGGACACTGAAGCTGAACAAAAAATCAAAAGTCTTTCTGATGATGTTGGACAACTAATGGAACAAAATCATATTGATAGAGCATTGAAAAAAATTATGGAATTTTCTTCATTCTATAACCAGTATTTTCAACACAAAGAACCTTGGAAAAAAGGTTCTGGAACTGCAAATTGTGTATTTTTGTCTGTCAATGCTGTAAGAACTATTGCGATTGCTCTTTCTTCATTTTTGCCTGAATCCGCACAAAAAATCTGGAATCAGTTAGGATTAGATGGAAAAATTAGCGACTATGCCTGGAATGAAATGTCTGAATTAGGTATTCCTTCTGGATATGATTTGGGTGAGGCATCTCCATTATTTGCACGAGTAGAGGTGTCTGACGTTGCAAAATATAAAAAACAATTAGGTCCTTCTGAGAAATAATGAAACCAATTCCAAGAATCTCAACTAGGGGATATTATGATTTATCCACTGGAAAAACTTTGAAAAAAAATCAATACTATCTGTACCCAAAAAAAGATTTTACAAAACTCATTGATTCCAAAGAACTCACAATAATGATTCATGGTTTAAGAAATGACAATGCAGGTGCAATTGCTAAAGTTGTTTTAGCAAAGAATAGATTACGCAAACTCAAATACTTTCATCCTGTAATTGGATTCAGTTATGATTCAAATACAACTGGTGCACATTTAATCAAACACGCCAAACATGCACTTGCTGTAGGGCAAACCATTGCAGTAAAAAATGGTAAAAACCTTGGACTATTCATTGAATATTTTAAATCAACTAGTCCAAAAACAAAGATTCGATTAATGGGTCATTCTTTGGGGTCTCAGGTAATTTTGAGCACTGTGGAGTATCTTTCAAAAAAGAAAGAGAATGAAAATATTATTGAATCTATATATTTTTTTGGTGCATCTGTAACTCAAGATGTTCCCTCTTCAAAAAAATATGGAAAGATGCTGCAAAAAGTAATTAACAAAAAAATTGTCAATCATTATGCCCCTACAGATGAAGTTCTTTTTTGGGCCAATAACGAAAAATATGTTTTAGGACCTCTTGGTCTAAATGGTGCATCTGGAAAACCTATTTCTAAGTATCAACAGAAATTAGTTAAACCCAAAAACCATCGATTTGCAAGCTATTCTGCTGTGTTGAATTCTTTTCCTTAAATTTTATTTTTATTCATATTTTTTTAAAAACTACTTATCTTTGAAATTCAAGTTGACAAAACTTGTTTTTATGCCTATATTTTTTAAATTCACATGAAACAAATCTGGAATTTAACAAATCTGTTCTTAATTACTGAAACCACTTGTAAATAAAGATCAATCCAAACAGACCCAAGAGTACAAGAAACATAAACCGCGGCATTTCCTTTGGTTTGCCAGAAGAGAAAAATGACTTGTGTGTATATTTGGGAATGATAAATTCATTATACATCCAAATTATAAAAAAATTCTCAAATCAATAATTCATAAAGTAGATTTTTTACTCAAAACTAATGGTATTATCGATAAATTTTGTTGTATTAGGTAAACAAGATATTGCATCTGAATTTGGAAAGAAGGGAACTGTGACTGATCTTTCTCTTTTTGATAGAAAGGAATCTGATATTATTAAAACATGGGTCACTCCTAGTGGATTCCCCGAAAAGATACAACCTCTTTTTCAAGCAATCAATTTGGCAGAATATGTAATATTTCATGTAGACAAATTAGACAAATTTACCGGGGAGCAAATTATTGCCCTTGATTCCCTAAAAAAAGAAAAAGGAATTTTGTCTCATACATTTGATGTTGATGAATCAAAACTAAATTTAATGATAAAAGGAACTGTTGTTGAAAATTATGTCCAAGTTGAACAAGACAAAATTAAAGAAGAGATGGACAAACTCGAACCTATTTCAAATGATTCTCCTTCTGAGATGGTAATTGATCATTGTTTTGATGTCAAGGGTGTTGGAACTGTAATCCTGGGAAAAGTAACTAATGGAAAAATAAAACAATATGATAATCTAAAATTATATCCTGCTGGGATTGATGTTTTGATAAAATCCATTCAAATGCATGATGATCCTGTCACTGAATCTGTATGTCCTGCCAGAGTTGGATTAGCAGTAAAGGGTGCAAAGCCTGATGAAGTTTCACGAGGTGATGTGATTTCTGTAGAAAATGCTGTAGATGTAAAATCTGAAATAGAACTTGATTTTACAAAAAACCCATTCTTTAAGGGGGATATTGCTGAAAATCAGGGATGTTTAGTGAGTGTGGGCCTACAAGTCAAAGCTGCCAAATTCACATCTATTTCCCCTTTAAAATTAAAATTTGAAAAACCCATTATTTGTAAATCTGGAGACATAGCAGTTATTCTTAAACCTGAATCCACTACTATCCGAATTCTTGGTAGCGGTGTAATTCTATAACCTAATGTTTTTCTAATTCAATGCTAAACTTTTTGTGATTAATAATGGAACCCATGCGTTCTTGTCCTATTTGTCCTGATTGTGGTTCAAAGAGATTCATTAGGCTCTCTGGAGATAAAGTCACTGTAAAATGTCGTAACTGTAATAAAATAATTGAAATCTAAATTTCATAGTTAATATTTGCAACATCCTTGATATTGGCATGGCAAAAACATGGAAAGATTCTGATATCAGCCTTGACCCAATTAAGGATCAAATAGTCGCTGTAATTGGTTATGGAATCCAAGGTGATGCACAAGCAAATAACATGAAAGACTCTGGTCTTAATGTGATAATTGGTCTTAAAGAAGGCGGAAGCAGCTGGAAAAAGGCAGAAGCTGATGGTCACAAAGTAATGTCAGTTGCAGATGCAACAAAACAAGCAGACATTATTCACGTATTGATTCCTGACATGATTCAAGGTCAAGTATACAAAGACGATATTGGACCAAATCTTTCAGATGGAAAAGCATTGTCATTTTCTCATGCAGCTGCAATCTATTGGAAATGGATTGAAGCTCCGGCCAATGTTGATCTTATAATGATTGCACCAAAGGGACCTGGATCTAAAGTTAGAGAAACATATCTTGATAATTTTGGAACTCCTGCAATTGTTGCAGTTGAACAAGACTTTACAGGAAAAGCTTGGGATAGAACATTAGGTATTGCAAAAGCAATTGGAAGTGCAAGAGCTGGATTAATCAAAACTGCTTTCAAAGAGGAAGTAGAAACTGATTGGTTTGGTGAGCAAGCAGACCTTTGTGGTGGTGCAGCTTCTATGGTAACAAATGCATTTGAAACTCTAGTTGAAGCAGGCTATCAACCAGAAATTGCATACTTTGAAGTTTTACATGAACTCAAACTCATTGTAGATATGATTCAGAGATATGGAATTAATGGTATGTGGCGACGAGTTAGTGAAACTGCCAGATATGGTGGATTAACTCGAGGACCAATGGTTATGGACAAATCAAGTAAAGAGAACATGAAAAAAGTTCTTACCATGATTCAAGATGGTACTTTCAATAATGAGTGGATTTCTGAATACCAGAAAAATGGTAAAGAATCATTTGATAAATACATGAAAGAATATGATGAACACCAAATTGAAAAAGTTGGTAAAGAAATGCGTAAAATGATGTGGCCTGATTCCACAGAATAATCTTTTTTATTTTTCTAAATCTTTTTTATTTTTAATTTTCAGAAACACCTAATTTCAATTAAAATATATCAAAAATTATTGGTATTAATCATTAATTGTGAATGTATAAAATGTGATTGTAGAGAAGAATTTGAAGTCATTGAGACTGAGGAATTGCTTAATTTAGTACAACATGGACGATTAAGTCAGGAACAAACTCTATTTTTGAAATCAAGAATTGGTAGTAAATTATGTAAACAATGTTTCCTTGATAATCATAAAACGTGAACCTTTAGGAAAAATTCTAAACTGTTGATATCAAAATTAATGCATTACTCTGATTTGTTTCTCAGTGTCCCTGATGAAATCCTCATATTTCATTATTTGAGAAGTTAAACGGAACGCATCCATTTGGTCATCATTTTTTTTAGACCCCAATAATGGTTTTCTTAGTCTCATCAATTGCTCTTGCTGTTCAGTGGCTTTGAGAATATCATTTCTAAGATCTTCTATTGTTGCCATATTATGAATAACCAAATTTAAGATATAAAATTTTCATTAAATTTCAATTGAAAAATATTATAAAATTATATTTTTCTTAATTTTGCAACGCCTGTATTGATATGTTCAATAATTGTTGGTAGTGTTGTTCCTGGACCGTATACATGATCAACTCCTGATTTGACTAAATCTTTATGATCAACTTCTGGAATTACTCCTCCACCTACAATTAAGACATCGTTGATCTTTTTCTTTTTTAATGCCTTTACCACTCTTGGGAACAGTGTCCCATGTGCACCATTAAGCAAACTCATTGCAATTGCATCAACATCTTCATCTTCTGCAATTTGTGCAACTCTTTCAGGTGTTGCAAATAATCCTGAATAAATTACCTCCATTCCTGCATCTCTAAATGCTCTACACAATACTAAAGCACCTCTGTCATGTCCATCTAAACCTAATTTTGCAACAAGAATTTTGATATTTCGTGATGTTGTTTTTTGCTTCATGATGTAATTCGTATTCTGTATCTTTTAAATGCTTTATTTGATTTTCGATAGTTAACACCTTTAATCATTTTAGTGTCTTGATGTTAAACGGCGATTCTATATTTCCCATAAATAATGTATATTTCTATCATTAACAATATTATTGATGCTCCTATGAACCAATGTCGTAGTGTTGAATACTCCATTTCATATTCAATGTCTGAACTAATTGTAGATAGAATATTATCTAGAGTTTCAGAATTTAGTGATTTGAAATAATTCCCTCCTGTCTCTTTTGAAATGTATTGTAGTGTTTTTTCATCTAGTTCCGCAAATTGTGGATTTCCATAAATGTCATCTCGAAGAAATACTGGAGCATCCGAACCGATTCCTATGGTATGAATTTGCACATTGTTGTTTTTTGCATATGTTGTAGCTTCTTCAGGAGTTGCAAATCCAGAATTATGTATTCCATCACTTAGTAGAATGACAATTCTTTTTTTGTCTGGAATTGACGAAACCATATCTATCCCTAAAACTAAACCGTCTCCAATTGCAGTTGCTCCTTGTCCTTGATTGATTGATGAAATTGAGTTAATTGTTTTATCTTTTGAAGGTGTCAAATATGAAATTGTACTGGCACCAGTTTCAAAAAGAACCACTCCTACATTGTTTTGTGGATTCATCTTAGATACAATTGTTGAAATTGATTTTTTGGCAGCTTCCAGACGTGTTGGTTCGTAATCAGTTGCTGCCATACTTTCAGAGCCATCTAAAACTATGCTCAAATTATTCACTTTAACAGTCGATGGGGTCATAATTTGAGGATTTGCAAGGGCAATTATTATCAAACATAAAATTGAAAGAGTAATTGCAAACGATACATGTTTTCTTAGATTGTTTTGTTTTGTTGATTTTTCAACAATTTTCAAAGAACTAAATTTTAAAACAGATTCTTTGTTTTTTGAATTATGCTTAAAGTAAATTATTAACATTATTGGAATTGCCAAAAAAATGAATAATGCATTAATAAATTCGAATTCTATTTGCATTATTTTTTCCTATGTTTATTTCTAAAATATCTGTTAAATGCGATATCGAATTTTTCTGTACCGTCTAAATTGATCATATCGATCCCATTTTTGTTGACCTCTTTTTGAATTTCTTTTTTTGTTTCTTCAAAGTATTTTAAATAATTTCTTTGAAAATTTTTATCTGAAGTGTTTACTAGGACTTGTTTCTCTGATTCAGCATCCTCAAGATAGACATACCCTATTTCTGGAATGCTTTTTTCATTAATATCTGATAAATTTATCAAAACTATTTGATGATATAATTTCAAAATTTTTAAAGATTTCAAAAAAGAATCTGATATGAAATCTGAAATAATAAAAATTGTACTTTTTCTCTTCAAATGAAAGTTTATTTCAGAAATAGATTTTGAAATATCTGTCTTTTTACTTTTTGGTGAGTATTGTAAGATTTCTTTTAAAATTTTCATCATGTGTTTTTTTCCTTTTTTAGCTGGAATGAATTTTTCTAGATGATCAGTAAAAATACCCATTCCAAATTTATCATTATTTTTAAGTATGGAAAAAATAAGTGAGGCTGTTATTTCAAAAATATGCTCTTGTTTACTTTTGATATGTCCAAAATCATTACTAGCAGACATATCTATCATCAATAATACGTTAAGTTCATTTTCTTCTACAAATTCTTTGACAAATAATTCTCCGTATCTGGCAGAAACGTTCCAATCAATTCGTTTTATATCGTCTCCGTGAACGTACTCTCTTACTTCTGAGAATTCTATCCCTTCCCCTCTAAATTTAGAACGATGAATTCCTGATTCTGTACCTTCAACAAAGCTCTCAGTTTTAATATCTAATTTTCTTATTCTTGAAAGTAATTCTGAGACTGAAATCATTTCTATGGTGGTGTAATTTTTTCTAATATTTTGTCTATGATTTTATCTGAATTTACATTGTTTGCTTCTGCTTCAAATGTTAGAACTAATCTGTGTCGTAAAACTTCATGTGCGATTTCTTTAACATCTTCTGGAATGACATACCCTCTAGCATTTAGCATTGCGTTGGCTTTAGCTGCTTTAATTAACCAAATTGATGCTCTCGGAGATGCTCCAAACTCGATAATACTCTCTAAATCTAATCCATATTTTTCTGGATTTCTTGTTGAATCAATAATTTGTGTAACATATTTCAAAATTGTTTTATCTGCATAGATGTTTTCATTAAATTCTTGAATTTCTAAAATTTCCTTTATCGAAATAATTGATGTTGTGTTGGTATCTGTGTTTTTTGTATACTTTTCAATGATTTTTAGTTCTTCTTCTTTGGATGGATAGTCTACTAAAATTTTTAATGAGAATCTATCCACCTGTGCTTCTGGTAACTTGTATGTTCCTTCATGTTCAATTGGATTTTGTGTTGCAAGCACAATAAACGGCTTGTTAATTTTTAATGTCTCTCCATGAATGGTAACTTGTTTTTCTTGCATTGCTTCTAGTAATGCTGATTGGACTTTTGGAGGTGCTCGATTAATTTCATCTGCTAATACAAAATTATGAAATATTGGGCCTTTCTCTATTTGAAATGTTTCTGATTTCATTTTGTAAATTTTTGTACCCAATATATCGGCTGGAAGTAAATCTGGGGTAAATTGAATTCTAACATATTTTCCACTGAAAATTTCTGCCATTGTTTTTACCATGAGTGTTTTTGCTAATCCTGGAACACTTTCAAGAAGAACATGACCATCAGAAATGATAGCGATTACTATTTTTTTTAATACATTTTGTTGGCCAACAATTGTTTTTTGTGCCTCTATTAACACATTAGATAACAATTCTGAGTATTTTTCTGATTGTTTGTTTAATTCCTGAATTTCTTTGTTTGTTATTTCAAAAATATTGCTTTTTTCTGTTGCCAACTTCTTGTTTAGTCCATTTTGAAATTAAAATGGACTGGTATATTCGATAAATGTACCAATTCTATTAAAGAAATTTTTAATGTAATACAAGTAAAATTGCTTAAACGATTTGTTCTTTTTTTACTAGTTTTACTTATGTTTGTAAATCCTGCATATGGTCAATCCTCAAATATTGACATTGATTGGTTAATTGAAGGACAGATGCCTCATCAATCTGATTCGCAAAATAATATAGAAATAGATTTGTCACTCTCTTCTGATAACCTTCTTGAACCTAAAGAAACCCCTACTGAATTTGTTACAAAAAATCAATATTCTATTGGTGAGAATTCAATTGATATTAATTCAGACGATGGTGAGATATTAAACAAAACATTAATTGAACAGCAAAAAATTCAAAAAGAAAACTTTCTGCATTTAATTCGTTTTCTTGACCGATATTCTGATGGTTATGTTCAATTGACTGAACCTCTTTTAGATCCACTTACTTCACAGAGTTATCATATTGATGGCAGAACATTTGATTCAAACATTAACTCTAATTTAAAACATTTTTTACTTGAACGTGGATTTTCTCTTGATGATTTAGAATCGATTCCAAATAGTGTTTTTTCTCCTGTAAAATATAATGATGCACGACTAATTTCTGCACAAATTCAAAGTAATAGTGATGGTTCACTTGATCTTACAACTGTAACTCCGTATTATGTTGATTCTGAATCAATGCATGAAAAAATGATTGATGTAATGACTGAACAAACTCTTGATATTTTTAATTCTGTTTATTCTGATGATGGTTCTTCTTTTAGTCCTTCATTTGATTTACAACAAAATGTCTTTGATTCTTTACTTGAGGATTCTGTACCTGGTACAGTGCAATTTGAAAATACACAACATGCAATTGATCTACTAAATGTGAATCCTCAAAACCCTGTCTTAAAATCTGATAATTATACAATTTTAATTCTATTTCCTGTTGTTATAGGGTTGGCAATTATTGCATATTTGTTCCAAAAGAAGGCAAAAACACGATTAACTGTGCCTATTTTGAATATTGCTTCACCATCTACTGATTATCAAACTCATACAAAAGAAATGCTTGAATCAGCCATGATTTTATTTCAAAAAAATTCTCAAAAGGAAGCATTTGAAAAATTCAGTCAGGCAATTAGATATTACTATTCTCATAAATTAAAAATCGATATGGAGATGACCACTTTTGAAATAATCTTGCAGCTCAAAAAACATAAAATTGAAAATTTTGATGATGCACAAAAGTGGTTATTGCTATGCGGTCGTGTAGAATTTACAAAGTATGATTCAAATAAAAAAGAATTCAGTACTGCATTATCTGCATTCTCTAAATTACTTTCTTGATTATTTAATTTCTATCGTACATGTGTAAAACATATCATTTGCCAAAGTATTTCCTATAAAGCGTTTATTTTCAAATTCTTTAATATCAAACAAATTTACAATACTCTCTCCTAGAATTGTTCCTTTACGATCTAAAAATGATACAACCAAACTTACTTTATCTTTTTTAATCCCATCATTATTGAATTGTCCCGATATTGTAATTAGTCCGAATTCATCTTTAATACATGAAAATTTTTGAACTCCGAATTTATCTACATTTTCCATGTAAGATGATTTAACATCATTATTTTTTTCATTACTAGGTTTTTTGTATTGTAGAATTTTGTATAATTTATCTTCATTTTCTATTTTTTTTCCATCACTAATGGCTTGTATGATCTCCCCAGTTATTCTAGTGGTTATTTCATACTCGTCTAATTGAATTTCTTTTTTATTGTAGTTATAATGTTCACTGTATTTATCAGAAATTGTACTTTGTATGATGATGTTATCAAAAACACAAATAGTTACTGCCCCATCATTGGAATAATTAAAAAAACAATCAGTAAACTCATTTGGAGATCCTTTCAAGTATGATTTTGTTAGCATTTCTTGTATTGTGATATTTTTGGATTCATTCCAATGTTGATTTAATTTGATTTTATCTTGATACTCTGTAATTTCTATCATAACTGTAGGAACTTTGAATTTGTAGTGAATTGGTTCATAAAATCTAGTTATATCTCGTAAAAGCACTGAAACTGAGTCAATTACGCCTGAATTTTCATCAAAATCTGTATTTTTATCAATATATTTCCAAATTGGCCTGTATGTTATTTCCTCTATTTCATCTTCAGTAGGCAAATACTTTTCTAAATTTGATACATTGGAATCTGCTTGAGCAAAGGAAAGACTTTGAAAAGATACTACTAAAACCAGAATAATTGCTAAAGTAATTTTCAATTCAGTTTTATTTATTTGAATTATTAATAATATACAATTGGTACATTCATAGAATGTACCTGAGCCTATATATTGAAATTGATTAGAATTTAGTTTGTGAAAACATCATACGTTGCAGTAATTGCTATAATTGCTAGTTTTATCATATCTGTTCCAGTACTTGCTGATGATGCAAATGCATTCAACAGTAAAACTCCTGGAGTGATTATGAAATTTTGTCAAAACCCCGCAATGACTTTGCAAGATTGTGATGAACAATATGATGGATATACTTGGACTGATAGAATTAATGTGTTAATTTATGCTCCTGCTTGGAACCATGATTCTGATAAAGTTGATAATATAGGTAAGGGTCATAATGGTGGCAACATCGAAGTTTCCACAAGACATTCTACATCAAATGAAGTTGTATTTTCTGAAACAGGAATTGACACTGGTATCTTTATGGGTGTTGTAAAATTAACAGGACAATCATCTAAAGAAGTTCATAATGAAAATGATGTAACAGTTACCCCAATGAGCATGAACGTGAATAATTATCATACCACATGTAATATGATGCAAAAGAATATGG
>MPLX02233131.1_pt1 | contig 12788 bp, 8 predicted proteins | sample 1617341 | NCBI WGS metagenome assembly MPLX02 (sample SAMN05944804, study PRJNA350692) | marine metagenome | biome: marine; feature: ODZ; material: water; isolation source: 120 m water sample filtered on 0.2 um supor filter | place: Pacific Ocean | collected 2012-04-08 | depth 120m m | reverse complement strand
GTATTTAAATCGCTAGTTAATTCTTCAATTATTTCTCCATATTCTTTTTTTGATAGTTCTTCATCAGGTTGTGGTTGAGGATTTGAAACCTTTTCTATTACATCCACATTGTCCGTAGTAATGTCTTCTATGGGTATAGTGTGCTTTTGTTTCTTTAAAAAATCCATAGTAAAATTGCTTGTAACCACCACGAGCCAGCTTGCAACAGTACAATTATTCCTGCCTTTATACTGTTTCAATTTTTTATAATCGTTTTCCATCAAGGAGAGAAAGACACTGTTGCAAATATCATCTGTGTCCGTATGGAGACCCTTGAAGGTCTTATAGATGGTATGATAAATTAGGTCTTTATATTTTTCGACAAAAGCATCCCATGCTTGTTTTCTTCCTTGAATACACTCAATTAACAGCTCTTTTTCAGAAAGACTATCAAAGTCCATATTTTTAGCTTTCTACGATGAAGTTTATAATAATGAGGTTAAAGGCTATAATCAAGAACAAACTTAACCATCAGGATACACAGGAATATTACAGGTGAGATGTGGTTTGGGGTGTCAGGTAATTGTGAAGTAAAATATTTTTTTGAATTATTTATTAATCGTGTTAAACAGTATTGTCAATGGTTTTCAGAAAGTTTTACTTTGTGTGTGCATTATTAAAATACATATTATTTCCCCAGTTCATGTACATGTCCACTTACTCATCATCTGTTGCGCAGAATTTTCGCTGTCAATCTGACAGTTTGCCTACTTCTTCTAGTTTTTCTAAAGCAGCATCACCGAGATTGATATGTGCTTGTGGTGTTTCTCCTAAATTCAAATCTTTATCTTTGGGAATATTGTAATGCTGAAGGATAATATCGTGGCTTTCTCGTGCTTTTTTGTGATCAATAACTAGTTGCCATCCCTCTTTGTCCTGAAAGGTCATATATGTACCATTAAAATCATTTATTAAGCGGTGAAACTCATTAAAATCTCGAATCTCCTTTCCATTTACTTCATTAACAATCCAACAAAATACATCATGGTATCCCGCATTAATATCATGTGCCAATACTTGAACAGCAACGACTACTTCCTTTCGTTTTTCACTAGGCCAGTTACGATATTCGACTATTAAGTCCTCAGGCACTTCATATTCCCTTCTCACTGATTTAATTAAATTCTTAGTAAGTGGACTAAAAACAATTCCACCATAGATAAGATATCTTGGTAAGTTATCATATTGATCTTCAGGAACTAAACTAAAGGCTTCAGACCTTCGATTAAGTTTGAACGAAGCATTATTGATCTTTCCTTGGCGTATGTATTCCACATCTATTGTCTCCCCCATCTGAAGAATTTCTATATAATAAGTGAAATAGGTACGTTCATTGGGCCGAAATTCTACGGTGCCATCATCTGCTATAGGATGTCCATTTATGGATAACAAAATATCCTCCTTTTTTAGGATACCTTTGGCTGAAGAGTCGGGTAGTACACCATAAATAAGGACGCCTGTTCGGGATTGAGGCATTTTATACTTACGTTTTATATCAGGATTTTCCATAATTTGAAATAGCGCTCCAATATCTGGAATTCCATCGTGCTCGCCATCCTCTATGTCCTTGAGAAAATGTTTAATGACCGGAGCAGGGACCATATATCCAGTATTTTCTAATTCATCTGGGTCATAAGACATCATTGCCACTCCTACAATCCGACCATCGACTAAAACGGGTCCGCCACTATTTCCAGGATTAACAGCTGCATCAATTTGTCCAGCAAGTAAATAAAGACTGCTATGAGCATAGCTCTGATGCTCTATTCGGGAAAGGATTCCTTGGGTAATGCTTAAAGAATCTCCTCCGGCGGGATATCCATATACTAAGACTTCCCTCTGGATTTTTGGTAATTCACCGAATTTCAGTGGAACGACATTCTCAAAAAATTTTTCACTATCCACAGTGAGTATAGCCACGTCAGCCTCATGTGACACGCTCACAACACGAGCATTGAACCGTTGCACTTCTCCATAACGTTGCACTTGAATGTATTTATGGTCGGAAATGATATGAGCACATGTTAATACTCTATTCTTCTCAATAATAGCTCCTGAACCACTCCCACTATCCATCTCAAGCATCTTCCAAGGACTGTAATAATCAGGGGAATTAGATATTGCATAGATTTTAACAGTTGCCTCTTTAACTAGATTATTTTGTTCTTCATCTGTAATTAACCCTTCCATATGTATGGCCTGTATAGTAGGTGTTAAAAGAAATACAAATGTTATGATGAAGACGTGTATTAGTAAGTATGTTCTCATAGATTTTCGTATCTTCCGTGGTTAAGTTTACTCTACCAGATTTCTATATTTACTCAACGCAAGTAGTGGAAAGTAACTTCTGTACATATGGTACCTGAGGTAAAAGACCTTTGGAAATCCTGTACCGGTGAATTCTTTTTCATCCCATGTCCCGTCTTCTTTTTGAGTCTTTATTAAATATTCAATGCCATTTCTTACAGAGTCAGAGTCTCTTTCTTCCGTACACAAAAGGCCCAATACCGCCCACGATGTTTGAGAGGGTGTACTCTTCCCTGTGGCGCTGAGGGATGTATCCCAATACGATTTGCATGTCTCTCCCCATCCTCCATCTTCATTCTGAAAGTCCTTTAGCCATGACACCGCTTTCCTTATATAATCCTTAGTCATGTCTTCTTTTATCGAAAGTAAACCGGACAATACAGACCATGTTCCGTAAACGTAATTAGTACCCCAACGCCCAAACCATGAACCATTTTTTTCCTGTTCCTTCCTGAGAAAACTAAGCGCCTTCTCTGCGGGAGGAAAGCTTAGGTCATATCCTAACCTGCCCATCAAGTCCAGCACACGCGCCGCAAGATCACTCGTACTGGGATCAAGAAGCGCATTCCAATCTGCAAAGGGAATATTGTTTAGAATTTTCTTATTATTATCTTTATCAAAAGACCCCCACCCTCCATCATTACACTGCATCCCCATAAGCCACTTGAAACCCCTGAGGATTGCCTGCTTTTTACGGTCTTTGTCAGGCAAATCTAAAAGCTGTAAAGACATCATCACTACCGCCGCATCATCATTATCAGGATAGAACTCGTTTGCGTGCTGAAAATACCATCCGCTTGGCTCCTTGACGGGATTTTTCACACTCCAGTCTCCAAAGCTTTTTACTTCCTTCTCTAGCATCCATTCCCCTGCTTTAACTAATGCCGGATGGTTATTAGGCAAACCGGATTTTAAAAGCGCCATAATCGCCCATGGCGTATCCCATACAGGAGACACACACGGCTGCAGGAACATGGTATCCTCATCGTACACCGCTAATGCTTCTATATCTTCTATCGCCTTTTCCACGGTGGGGTTTCCATCTTCATATCCAAGACATTTCATAGCCATTAATGAATTAACCATTGAAGGCCATATCGCGCCCAAACCTCCTGACTTTTCCAGACGTTCCAACATCCATTTTTCAGCCTTCTCAATGGCTATTTTCCTTAAAGACGAAATAGGCTGATTCTCGTATCTCCTCAGTATTGTATCGAAATTTATAAAGTAATTTTTTATCGTTAACTTATTCTGGTCCCTCTCCAGCCGATAACTGACTCTTTCCTTCGCTATCACATATAATTCATCTAATGCCGCTCTTTCACCAACCTGAAATTTGGACCTGTTTGCCAAAATTATGCTTAAAGGGACTACAATACACCTGGACCAATATGACATCTCATAAATGTTAAAATAAAAGAAATTAGGCAGTAGAATTATTTCTACGGGCAGTGCCGGTATACCCCGCCAATCAAATTGCCCGAAAATAGCAAGGTATATCTTCGTAAATATATTACATTTCATTATCCCGCCCAAATTAAGAATACACTCTCTGGCTAACTGCATAACCAGCTCTTCTTCGGAATGTCCTGCCAATTTGAGTGCGAAATAACACTTAACCGAAATACTTACATCACTATCTCCATCATGATAAATACTCCAGCCGCCATCATTTTCCTGTTTTCTTATAATATACCTGATCGCCTTTTCCTGTTTCTTTGTGTTAATGCGCTTTAAAAAATGCATTAACATTAAGTATTCCGCAGTTAAAGCGACATCACCCTCCAGTACCCCTGCCCAGAATCCCTCCTCTTTATCCTGCTCGCCAAGCAGATGAGTCTGGGATCTCTTAATGGCCATATTCAGCCTGCTTTCAGGCGCAGTTTCACCGGTAATCCCCTGCAAAAGTCGGTCAAAGTTAAGTTGATCTGAAGTGATTTTGGGCAGCATATGCCCATTTTTGCCGTTAATAAGCTTGTGGCTGATTTTATCTACTATATCTATGAAATCGATTAGGAGTTTGGCCATTTCACACTGCTTATAATAATCTATAAATTAAAATATCTGAATTTTTGTTCTCTTATATATAAAATTACTGTATCTTTTACAAGTAAATTATGGTGGAAGATATTGGCATACAGTTTGATTTAATTACTCTATAGCAAACAGTATAAGTTTCTTGAATTTAAGAATTTAGGGATTCCCGCCTAACAAACTGGCGGACAGGGAGGAATTGAAGAATTAACCCTTCTAATACTAAATTGTTTTTAATCTGGCTGCGGCTACGCCGCGCTATGTGATGGCATGGGCAAAATAAAGGTAAAAGACTTCAATTTAGCACATACGCTGGAATGCGGGCAGATATTCAGGATAAACAGGGTCAATAGCTGGTACTTTGTGAATGCACAGGATAAATTTTTTAAAATCAAGCAGATCAGAAACGAGATTGAGTTTCATGGAGTTGACAAAGATTTTGTCGTACATTTCTTCTCTTTAAATGAAAACCTCCCTGAAATTCTTAAGGAAATAAATAAAGACAAATATATAGAGAAATCAATAGGTAAATACAGGGGCTTAAGACTCATAAAGCAGGAACCCTGGGAATGTTTAATATCCTTTATCTGCTCTTCTGCATCAAATATACCAAGGATAAAGTCAAAGCTTAAGGCTCTCTCCGAGAGTTTTGGTAAAAAGATTACACTGGATGGAGTTCGTGATTATACCTTTCCCCTGCCAGGCAAAATGAATGACTATGAGAAAATCTTAGATGCTAAAACCGGTTTTCGTGCAAGATACATCCTTGAGGCAAATAATACCGTAGATATTAAACATCTGAATTCGTTAAGGACACAACCATACAACCTTGCAAAGAACGAACTAAAGAAGATAAGCGGAGTTGGAGACAAAGTAGCTGACTGCATTTTACTCTTTTCCCTGGGCTTCAATCAGGCGTTTCCGGTAGACACCTGGATAAAGAAAACAATGCAATTACTATACTTCGACAATAATAATGTTTCTAACGACAGGATCAGAACATTTGGGTTAGATTATTTTGGCACCTATGCCGGTTATGCTCAGCAATACTTGTTCATGTACTCAAGGAATGACCTGGGCACCTCAGATCGATTGATGATGTGGAAAAACGGAACGTTGGAAGTATGAAAGTAACTACTTTGACGCATTCGCTTTTATGTATCCCATTAATCCACCTGCCTGAATTATGTCCTTCATTTCAGCGGCAAATGGTGTAAATGAGAACTCTTTGTTTGTCGTCAGATTGGTTATCTTGCTTGAATTCATATCTATTTCAACCTCATCACCATCACTTATCTCTGAGCTTGCCTCTTCACTCTCAAAAATTGGCAAACCAATGTTGATAGCATTTCTGAAGAATATCCTTGCAAAACTCTTTGCTATTACGCACGAGATACCAAATGCCTTGATAGATATCGGTGCATGTTCCCTGGAAGATCCGCAACCAAAGTTGTCCCCGGCTACAATTATGTCACCCTCCCCTGCTTTATTAACAAATTCAGGATCAATGTCCTCCATACAATGAGATGCCAACTCTTTTACATCAGTTGTATTCAGATATCTGGCAGGAATAATCTCATCAGTGTTAACATTATCCCCATATTTCCAACTTTTACCATTTATCACAAATCGGCCAGCACCTTTCTTCCTGCTTTATAGATAATCAGTTTACGGTTACACATTCTTTTCTACTATTCTGCCTGCTTTCCATTTTTTGATATGCCTGATGCATAAACGCTTCCAGGCGTGTTTCTTCATTAGTCTCTTCCTGGCCATCAAATGTCAGTTTTAATAATGGGATTTCGTGATGATCTTTCTGTAATTTCTCTAAAACCGCATTCACAGCCGTTCCAGGCATGCAATGAAATGGAATTACATTTATAATGCCGTCACAATCAGACTCAATATACTCTACAGCTCTTCCCATACTGAGAACCGGATCACCTCTATATGAATCATGGATATACGATTTGCCCTTCGAAATTAACTGTTTTATAGAGCTTTCTTTAAAAAGGTTGTTCCCGCTTTTCTTAAATGGACGTGACATCTTGTGTTCATGATACTTCTGTATTACCGCGGTCAGCATCTCTATTGAAAGGGTATTAAAGTCTTTCTCCCTTATACAATCTTCACGTCTGACATGGGCGATATAGTCCAGCCACTCACTAAAAGGCGCCACAACTGCTTTACCACCAAGCTTCTCAATCGTTCTAACAATATAGTTATTCGAATATTCATTACCACGAACATAAGTCTCACCTATAATACCGATCTTTGGCTTCCTCACGCTTCTGTCAACAGCAACGCCGTTCAGTGCGTCACGTGCATCTTTAGCAATCTGCAGAAGATCATGTCCGAATTCTATCGCATGTTCTGCTTTTCTGAGATGTTGCTTATATGTAATATCCGAATCGCCTTCATTTATTTCGTATGGCCTTATTTCGTATAATAATTTCTGCATATAATCAACAAACACCACCCCATTCCATGTAAGCTTACGGAAATTTGCTCCTAATTTATTTGTGTCTTCCTGGTAGTCCTCACCCTGGTCCAATGTATATATTGGTACATGGGGCAAGCCGATATCATCCAGGATCATTCTATGCATTGTATTGTACTGGCCGAATCTGCAGGGACCTGACGCGGTTGCCATAAAGAAAACACTCCTGTCCGGATCAAAGTTAGGACACTTCGCCTTTTTTACAATATCCCCTGTTGTAAGGATAGCGGGGTAACACTCTTTTCCGGATGTATGTTTTCTTCCTAATTCAAGACTTGTTTTATCCGGCATTGGCAACGCTACAGCATCAACACCATTTGCCCTCATGGCAGCAGCAGCCATAAAGCAGCAGTCGTTCATATAAGGTATGTACATAGTCCTACTCTTATTCGGCAAGTACTTACGCTTTAAGTCTGTTTCATTCTTAAACTCTTTAATTCTCGCATTCTTAAGGCTATCCAGGAACGCCTCACAGCGTGTCATTACCCCGGCATCTGCACTATGCTCATCTATGTCAATCATCAAATATGGTTTTCCTCCAACTTCTTTAGGAAAGAACTTGGAGATAAAAGAGTCCGGGCCACACCCGAAATTTGTTATATAAAGTGCATGTAACCTCTTGTCTTTTGCTATAAATCTCGCTGCAGCGAGTATCTTTTGTCCATACTTCCAATACATGTTTGGATAATCCCTGGAAATATCTTCTAAGTCCATAGGTATGCAATCCATTGGTATTGCCAGTATCCCCATATCTCTAAGCTTTTCAGGAAGATCCAGGTTAACACCTGAGTCACAACCGTTATAAGGGCGGCTGATGATGACCAGTGCAGTTTCGTCTTCACCTAAATTATCTAACACTTCTTTGCCTCTATCCTGCATATGTTTATAGAAATCTTTCTGTGTTTCCCGGGCCTTCCTTATTGCTTTGATTACTTTCTTTCCCCTTACACCAATATCTGCAGCAATTTTACTAAATGTTTTTTCTACGTGAGAATCTCCGTATTCAAAGTGAATTATAGGCTGCAACAGTTTAAATTTCCGGGATTCGAGATCTACCGCTGATCCAATGATATATGGAAGACACTGAATGTAAGGGCACGCATAAGAATGGGTCAGATTAGAAGATTCATGGGTCATATTGATCACACTGGGCAGGAATAGATAATCTATATCCTTGTCAAGCATGTCTACAACGTGACCGTGTGACACTTTTATAGGGAAACAGGTCTCTGTGTTTACGTATTCAATTCCTTTATTTATGATGCTTCGGTTAGTGTTCTTAGAAATAACTATCTCAAATCCTAATTCTGTGAAAAAAGTCCTCCACATAGGAAATAATTCAAAAAAAGTAGATGCCTGTGGGATTCCTATGCGCCCTCGTGACTCAGTTTTGTCGCCACTCTTCTTTATCGTATTTTTAGTTTTACGATCTGTATAATAAGGACCGTACAACTGACGGCTTCTCTCATAAAATAATCTGGGCAGATTCTTTGACTTTTTTATCTTCTTTTCGTCATCAAACTTGCCGCAGCGGCTTCCGTAATGGAGAGGCGATTCTCCGGTTATTGTCACTTTTCTTATTTCACATATGTTCGAACAATCCTTGCAAACAAATGACGTCGCCTCATACTTCCTATTACTTAAATCGAATCCCTTAAACCTTGACTCTTCCCATGTATTTTCGTCCATGGAGATTATTGCAGAACCAATTGCTCCCATAACGTCATGATGCGGCGGCACTATAATGGGTCGTCCAGTCACTTTCTCAAAAGCCGCCTTAACCCCGCGATTTGCGGCAACTCCGCCCTGCAGGAAGATTGTGTCGCCGATCTTTCTTTTTTCGACTACACGATTAATATAATTTAACACAATAGAGTAACTCAACCCTGCCAGCAAATCATCCTTAGGTACCCCCAACTGCTGATGGTGGTTGAGGTCAGATTCCATAAACACTGTACACCTCTCTCCAAGCTGAGAAGGGCAACACGAGTCTAACGCCCGCTTACCAAACTCCTGCTTAATATTGACGTCCAACTTTTCAGATTGCTCTTCAAGAAATGAACCTGTTCCGGCAGCACATACTTTATTCATTGTAAAATCAACTATTGCCCCGTGCTCCAGGCTTATATATTTTGAATCCTGCCCCCCTATTTCGAAGATTGTATCTACATTCTTATCAACCAATGCAGCCGCTGTCGCATGAGCAGTTATCTCATTCTTGACTATATCCGCACCGATGAACTCTCCAGTGAGATATCTTCCTGAACCGGTTACACCAACTCCCTTTATTATGACCTTTTTACCAACCTCTTCTCCTACTTCGAATAATCCCTGCCTCACTGCCTCAAGAGGCTTGCCTGCCGTCATAAGGTAACGTCTGGCTAAAACGTCTCTGTTCTCAGCAATAACCACTACATTTGTACTGATGGAACCAACATCTACACCAACATAAGCCTCAACCTTCTTAGCGCTTTTCAAAATATGTCTATTAACATTAATATCATAGTTATTACAATTTAGTTTTTTCAGGCTAGAGTCTTTACCTTTACGATTCTTCAGATATCTATCGATTTCCTCAAAGCCTTTAAATGGAGAATGTATACTCTTCTCAATTAACGTCAGTGCACTCCCTATCGCTCCCATAGTATTAAAGTATTTGGGAATTATGAGCTCTCCTTCACGCAAATCCAGTATATCCTCAAAGGATTTGACTATTCCAGAGTTTGCCGCAACACCACCTTGAAATGCTATAGGCTTTACGAATTCTTTGCCTTTCCCAATGTTACTCTTGAAATTTCTTGTAAGCGCATAGCACAGGCCGGCCACAATATCATGAATCTCTGTTCCCACCTGTTGAAGATGAATCATGTCAGATTTAGCAAATACACTACACCTTCCAGCTATCCTCGGAGGAGCTTTCGATTTTAAGGCCATTTTGCCAAATTCATCCTCTATGGACACCCCAATTCTCGTTGACTGCTGGTCTAAAAATGATCCAGTGCCTGCAGCACACATCGTATTCATTGAAAAATCAGACACTTTCAAGCTGTTGCCACCTGTTTCGTCAGGCTCAAGCATTATCAGCTTTGAATCTTCACCACCTATTTCGATTACCGTCCTTACTTCAGGATGCAAAACTGATGTTGCTGTGCTTTGAGCAACTATCTCGTTAATAAAACTTATGTCTATTATGTCGGCCAACAGCTTACCACCAGATCCGGTAGCAGCGATTCCCTCTATATCATCAATTTCAATCCTGTTGAAAATTTCTTTAAGCACAATCAGCACCGTCTCTAATGGTTGTCCATGTGACCTTACATAATGGCTCTCCAGAACGGCCTTGTCTTCGTCAATCAGTGCAGCTTTTACACTTACAGAACCTATATCTATTCCTATATATTTCTTCTGCTTCTTTTGTGGATTCTTTTCTGGATTCTTTTCTAAGCTTCTAATCATTTAGTCAATCTCCTGCTTCAAAGGCTTAATATGCAATACTAAACTAATAAATTTTAAGTAATTGCTCAACAACTTGTAGATGTCAAACATTCATGTACATGATAACCCTTGCTTCCCCAGACAAAAGGCGCCGAGGTCTTTTCGCAAGGAATCCAGTACTGGAACCCTCCCGAAAGGGAGGGAATATCAATCAACCTTTTCAACTCTTCCACATCTTATTGAATACATATTATTAATCAATTAATTCAGGATGAGTGATTTTCCCCGTAACAGCGGAAGCCGCTGCTACTGCAGGATTGCAAAGATATATTTCAGATTCTGGATGACCCATCCTGCCTGCAAAGTTTCTATTTGTAGTAGATAACGCACGTTCTCCCTCTGCCAGAATACCCATATGCCCTCCAAGACATGGACCGCAGGTTGGTGTTGACACAACACCCTCGGCATTAATGAAAATCTCTATTAAGCCTTCCTTTATAGCCTCTAAATATATGTCCTGTGTAGCTGGTATTATAATTAAACGTACTGAAGGGTCAATTTTTTTGTCTTTAAGAATTTGAGCAGCTACTCTTAAATCGGAAATTCTTCCATTAGTACACGAACCAATTACAACCTGATCAATTTGCACATCAGAAAGTTCTTCCACCGGGCGTGTATTCTCAGGTAGATTGGGTAATGCAACCTGAGGGGAAAGTGAGCTGATATCGTACTCATGAATGCCAAGATATTCACAATCAGTATCACTGGTATAAAATTTATATTCCCTTTGAGCCCTGTCATTTATGTATTCTTCAGTACAATCATCCGGCTCAATAATCCCGTTCTTTGCTCCAGCCTCTATTGCCATATTACACATTGCAAGACGGTCATCCATCGACAAATCAGTAATAACTGGTCCTGAGAATTCCATCGCTTTATACCCGGCGCCATCAACTCCAATCCGGCCTATAACATAAAGAATCAAATCTTTACCGGATACCCATTTATTCAACTCGCCATTAAAAACAAACTTTATGGTTTCCGGCACCTTAAGCCACACTTTTCCTGTTGCATAACATGCTGCTAAATCCGTGCTTCCAACACCTGTAGAAAAAATCCCCATAGCCCCGTACGTACATGTGTGTGAATCTGCACCAATAACTAAATCACCCGGGACAACTATTCCTTTCTCAGGCAGCAATGCGTGTTCAATTCCCACCCTGCCTACTTCGAAATAATTCTTTATTCGGTGTTTTTGCGCAAATTCTCTTAGAAGCTTAGCATTCTGAGCTGATTTAATATCCTTGTTTGGAGTAAAGTGGTCAGGGACCAGAACAATCCCGTCAGGGTTAAAAACCTTGTCTATATCAAGCGTTTCAAATTGTTCAATAGCAATTGGTGCCGTTATATCATTTCCCAGACATATATCTACATCTGCATAAACAAATTGACCGGCACGTATCTCTGTAATGTCAGAATGCTCGGCTATAATCTTCTCTGTAATGGTCATTCCCATATTATTGTAAATATTAATAATTATTTTGTATTTGTAAATATCAAAATTAGAAAGTTGTGACAAGTGGAGTACTGTGCTAATGGGTTGAGGTATTATGGTATGAATGAATCTAAACAATATGCCTTCCTTGAAACGAAGCCCACTATGTTTGACAGATTGTAATTAATTTGTAACGATAATGGTTGTTATTGCCTCCAGTTCGCAGAGTGATTAAGCAAGCAGACAGCTTGTATGAAAATCACTCAAAAACCCACTGCTCTACATAAAAGGTTATTAGAAATCTCTAAGGATTTAATTTTCAGAGAAACGGCCTCTCCTTATAGAGTTAATCGAAAGAGGATCCTGCATATATCGACTGTGACACTTACTACACAAATCATAACGAAAAGTCTTGTACTCAACACCGTCCATCTCCTCTGGGTCGATGTTGTCCACTTCTTCCTCATCATCTTCTTCTTCTTCATCTTCATCTTCTTCTTCTTCAAAATCGTCTATTAGATCATCATCATCAACTTCCATAGAGTCACATGCAGCATATATTTCAATTTTTACCACATATCTATCGTCTTCTTCAGGAACCAGTGACTTTCCACACATATCACAGTTATAATGAATCATTTAATAACTCCTCCCTTTAGCTGAAAATCATTGTCATAAATTAAAGAATAGAAGGTAAAAAGAGGTACACCGGAAATCCCATTTCACAAACTCTAATGTTGGATTTTTTTATACTTTTTATCTTTTTGCCTTTCGTCTCTAATATTAAAATTATACGAAAATGCTGTTTTTTGTCAAGCACATTAGAATTTGGAGAAAATGTGCCTGACGTGTTATTTGCGACTATAGATGATAGCCATAAGCCACCGCCACGCTAATAGATAGGACATATCACTGCTGATATTAATGTAATGATATTCAGGAAGGATAAGTTTTGTTAACCCTTTTATTTATTAGACT
>MPLX02090359.1_pt1 | contig 12792 bp, 8 predicted proteins | sample 1617341 | NCBI WGS metagenome assembly MPLX02 (sample SAMN05944804, study PRJNA350692) | marine metagenome | biome: marine; feature: ODZ; material: water; isolation source: 120 m water sample filtered on 0.2 um supor filter | place: Pacific Ocean | collected 2012-04-08 | depth 120m m | reverse complement strand
TTTTTCCTCAGGTGAGATGGATTATCATATTAATATCCAAAATGATAGCAGTAATAAAACAATGAGAATATTTAATAAACTGATTTATTGTACAGTTTTTATCATGATGACTAATCTGTCTGGCCAGGATTTGGAAGACCTAGATTTTGGTACTGACTCCACTTTTGAGATTTTAACCTGGAATATAGAGTGGTTTCCAAAAAATGGGCAAACTACTGTGGATTACGTAACTGATATCATTCAAGCTCTTGACGCTGATCTATTCGCGATTCAGGAAGTTGATAATACAAATATGTTCGACCAAATGCTTGATGAACTTACTCAGTATGAAGGATATTATGAGTCCGCCTGGTTTGCTGGACTGGCATATATCTACAAAACAGATGTAATTGAAATTAATGATATATATGAGATTTATACCACATCACCGTATTGGAGTCCATTTCCGCGGTCACCTATGGTTATGGACATGAGCTTTATGGGAGAGAATATTATTATTATAAATAATCACTTTAAATGTTGCGGTGACGGCTATTTGGATATTGACGACTCTGGTGATGAAGAAACACGGAGATATATAGCTAGTAATTTATTAAAAGAGTATGTAGATACAAATTTTCAAAATGACAACGTGATTATTTTGGGAGATTTAAATGACATTCTCACTGATAATATTGAAAACAATGTATTTCAGATGATCTTAGATGATTCAGATAACTACCACTTTGCTGATATGGACATTGCTCAGGGATCAAGTTCTGACTGGTCTTATCCGACCTGGCCATCGCACATTGACCATATCCTTATAACGAATGAATTGTTCGATGAACTCGAAAATACTAGCTCTGACATCCAGACCATTAAAATTGACGAGTATATCGATGGTGGATGGTCTGAGTATGACCAAAATGTTTCCGACCATCGTCCTGTTGCTTTAAAATTACTATTTAATCAAAATTTAATTATTGAGTACACGGAAGGATGGAATATGGTTGGACTTCCCGTTAATACTGAGGATAATGACTATCAGATTCAATTTCCAGATGCTGTGGAAGGGACTCTTTTCGGCTATAATGGATTTTATGAGGAAGAAACATTTCTTGAAAATGGCAGGGGATACTGGCTCAAAATTGAAGGTAACAGTGCCAATGTGTTTATAGGTGAGCCAATTCAAGAATTGGAGATTGGTCTTAATGAGGGGTGGAACATGGTCACAGGATTGACCTCGCCTTTACAGATAATAAATATAATAGATGAGGAAAATATCATCGTTGAAGGAACCTTATATGGATTTAGTGGAGGTTACGATTTAGTTGATGTTCTTTTGCCAGGTAAAGGCTATTGGCTTAAAGCAAATACAAGTGGAATCATTATACTTAGTTCTCAGTAATATATAATATAATTTGATGCGAGTTATTTATAGAGGCAATTTAGATGGTGTTGTGTGTGCAGTGATTCTAAAAGAAGTGGGGCTGTGTGATGAGGTTAAAATTGTTCATCCAACAGATTTACAAGAGGGAAGAATTGATATAACAGGTGAAGATATCATTTGTGACCTACCCTATCATCCCAATTGCAATATGTGGTTTGACCATCACTCCAGCGAGCTTGATAAGCCCAATTTCCCAAAGGAATTCACTGGCGTCGCAGATGTCGCTCCCAGTGCAGCAGGACTGGTATATAAATATTTTCTTCCAGATTTTCCAGAGTTAAAAAAATATGAGGACTTGGTATATGAGACAGACCTGATAGACAGTGCTCAATTGACTCAGGAACAAGTTATGAACCCAGAGGGAACCTTTTTATTGGGATTTCTTCTTGATTCCAGAACAGGTCTGGGATATTATAAGGATTTCAGAATAAATAATTTTATTTGGGTAAACCGTGTGATTGATTGGTTGACTCAGCATTCCGTTTTAGATATTTTAGATATGGAGGACTCTGTAGAACGGATTGCTAAATATCGAGAAATGCAGATAGTAGCTGAACGATTCTATCTTGATAACTCGATTCTTGACCGCAATGTAATTATCACTGATATCCGTGAAAAAAAATCCACCCGGAAACAGGTTTCTTATTTATTCATTAGCTGGACTGGCAAAAGGAAACATCTCTGTACGACTGGCAAGTGGAAAGAATGGAGAGTTTAACATGATTTCAATTGGATATTCTATTTTTGTTAAAACCTCAAACGTTCATGTGGGAAAAATATGCCAGCAATACGGTGGAGGTGGCCATAAAAGAGCAGGAACATGTCAGCCATCAATTGAAGATACCGAAAGGATCTTTAAAGAAATTATACATGCGTGTAAGGATTGAGACTTTCTTATAAAAAATTTTCATTATTTTTTATTTCAATATTAATTTCAATAATCAAAAATGGATAACAAAATGGAAAAATTTCAAGATTCTGAATATAAACCAGATGAAAACACAAAAAATGAAATTGAACAGTTGAACAGAGAGGGACAATCTCTTTCCGGATTTCAATTAAACTTTGCTGATCTGAAAAATGTCAATTTGGTAGATGCAGATCTTAAATATTGTGATTTAAGAAGGGCAAACCTTTCTAATGCCAGTATGTATGGGGCCGACCTGGAAGGGGCGAATTTGTTTAAAGCGAATTTAGAAGGTGCAAACCTAAAAAACGCAAACTTGAAAAACTGTCAATTACTCGGAGCAAACTTTACGGATACCAAACTTCATAATATAAATTGGGGTGACGAAGATAAAGTTATTAATGAATTGGAAGCAGAAAAATCGATGAACTTTTCAACATCTAAATCCAAATATAAGGAAGCGGAAGAAATATATCGTTCAATTAGGTTAACCATGCAGAATCAGTCACTTGGCGATGAATCCAGTCTGATCTTTATCCGAGAAATGATTTGCAAGAGGAAACAACATCCAAAATATTCTTTTTTCAGACTTGTGTCAAAATTTGCAGATGTAACCACAGCTTATGGTGAAAGTTTAACTAGAATACTTAGCTCAGGGTTTGGTGTAATATTTTTCAGTGCATTATTGTATGGTATTGAAGGTGTGTCATATAAAGACCGCATTCTTGGATTTTTTGTTAGTGATATACAAGACTATGGTATTTTGGCTACATTGGGTGATCTTTTCTATTTCAGTGTCATCACGTTTACCACAGTGGGATTTGGAGAAATTACTCCCATTGGTCCTTTAGGTAAATTTCTTACCATATTTGAAGGACTGGTCAGCGGTATTATAATGACTATCTTTATTATTGCAATGTATAGACGGTTGATGGATAGATAGTATTTTTGAAAAATTTATACTCATATCGAAAATATGACATATGAAGATTGCAAAATCTATTAATGTATTTGGGAAGAAATTGGAGCCCTGTTGTGACAATCCAAAAACAGGATTTTTTAGAAATGGATTTTGTGACACTTGTGCGGAAGATTTTGGGTTTCACACAGTGTGTATTATGGTCACTAAAGATTTTCTAAAATTCAGTAAAAGAATGGGGAATGATTTATCTACACCAAATCCAGCATATGATTTTCCAGGACTAAAACCAGGTGATAAATGGTGTCTATGCGCTGCGAGATGGAAGGAGGCACTATCTCACAATATGGCACCGCCTGTTTATTTAGAGTCCACACATATTGAAACCCTCAAAATTATAGATCTTATGGAATTGCAGCAATTTGTAATGAATTAACCTGATTAGTTATTTTGGAAGATCACAGTAGGGTATTTAAACGAATTTCAATTGAAGAAGCAAAAACATTGATTGAGAGCTATCCTGAATTAACCATTGCTGATATTAGGGATAGTAAATCTTATAATTTGAGTAATATTAAAAATTCAATAAATTTGAATAATGACAATATCAAACAGTTTTTGCGGGAGACCAGAAAGGAAACTCCCTTATTGATTTATTGTTATCATGGCGTGAATAGTCAGGAAGCAGCAAACTATTTTCTTAGAGAAGGGTTTAGAGAAGTGTACAGTCTTGATGGTGGATTTTCTGAATTTTCAAAATACAAATAATTTCAATCATTGAATGAATACAATTGTAAAATTATTCTTTCTTTTTATCACAATAATGCAGTCTATCGGTTTTACGCAATCAGAATGTGATGGGGAACGCTATAACAATGAGATTTTTTCCAATATAAACGTATTTACTGATATAGAGTATGGAGAAAATGTAACCGAGGATATTTTAGGAACAGAGTATACACAAACACTTTACCTAGATGTCTATGTACCGGAAAATGATTATATCAATGATAGGCCACTGGTCATTTTTATGTTTGGAGGTGCATTTGTGACAGGTTCAAAAAATTCACCCGTCATGCAGGAATTGTGTACACGGTATGCAAAAATGGGCTATGTTGCAAGTTCCATTGATTATAGGCTCACCCCAACATTAATTTGGAATGGTACTGAAGAAAATGCATACAAAGCTGTCATTAAAGCCATCCATGATTTAAAATCATCCATAAGGTATTTCAGGATGAATGATCAGCTATATGATGATTTCGGAATAGACACATCCAGAATATATTCTGGTGGCTCATCTGCAGGAGCGATTGCATCAGTGAATGCCGCATATATAAACGATATAAGTGAAGTTCCGGAGTTTATCTTTGATTACGTAATGGAACAAGGTGAGTTGGAAGGTTTTAGTGGAAATTCAGGGTACAACTCAGAGTTTTATGGTGTGATAAATTTATGCGGTGCTATTGGACACTATGATTGGATAGCTGTGGATGATATTCCCATTGTAAGTATCCACGGAGATGAGGACACGGTTGTTCCGTATGCTGACGACCTGGTCACGCTATTTGGAATTAATCTTCAGGTTTATGGAAGTTATATCATACAACAGACAATGATTAACCTAGGCAATCAAAGTGCATTGTACACTTTCGAAGGAGAAGGTCATACCCCTTATGGCTATTCTGATACATATATGGATGTGACTGTTGATTTTACCAAAGAGTTTATGTACGAATTGGTTTGTGAAGAATCTCAGTCTGGAGAAATTACTATTGATCATAATGAACATTGGAATTTGATTGGTTTGCCTTTAATAGTTGAAAACTCTAATGTTGATGTTATATTTCCTACATCTAATGAAAATACTTTATTCTCTTATGGTCAGGGCTATGTATTGGAGAACTCTCTGGATAATGGAATAGGATATTGGCTTCGTTTTGATAGTGCAGGAACCAGCACATTAACAGGTGAAATATTAAACGAGATATCCATTAGTTTATATGAAGGATGGAATCTTATAACCGGTCTCTCGGAAAAGATTTCTATTTATTCAGCTTCAGACCCTGGTAATATTATTGTTGAAAATACCCTTTATGGATTTTCGGAGGGGTATTTTATTACAGATACACTTTATACGGGGCATGGTTATTGGTTGAGAGCCTTCCAAGATGGTGCAATTTTACTTAACTTAGAAAATTCCCAAAGAAGAAATACAAAGGACTATGATTTAACTGATAGAGTTAATTCCTTTAAGATCAAGGGGATGAACTTATTCTTTGGTGTTGATATTCCAAGCAATGAGAAAATTCATTACAGTTTACCACCTAAACCGCCGGTGCAAACAACTGACATTCGTTTTTCCGATGACACCAAACTATGTTCACAAAATATATGTGTGATTGAAATTATGAGCGATAAAGAATTCCTTCAATTTGAGTGTGAAACAAAAGGTGGTGAAACTTGGGAACTCATTGATAGAAATGGACATGTTACATCATGTTCAGGTACTCAATTATTAGATTTGAATGATTATTCAGAAACCTATATTTTAAGGAAGATCACTCCTCAAAATTCCCCCAATACTTTTTCTCTTTTGCCTGCTTTTCCTAATCCATTTAATCCAAACACTACCCTAAGATATATCCTGCCACGAGATGCCTTTGTTACGCTGACAGTGTTTGATATGTTTGGCAGAAAGATTACTCAGTTGGTAAACGCAGACCAGGCGAGTGGTTTTAACTCAGTCCAATGGAATGCGACAGACCACTATGGCAGGCCCGTAAGTGCAGGGGTGTATCTATACCGAATTAAAACAGATAGTTTTATTCAAACAAAGAAAATGGTCCTATTAAATTAAATGAATAGGCTACTGTAGGAGAGCAAATTGTGAAATTTGGGAAATCACTTGCGATTAAAATACTGAAAGGGAGATTTTTGTAAAATGAGAGATATTAAAACATTTAAATCAAACTATAGAGATAGTCAAAAGTCACATATTCCTGATATGAACACATATAAGGAAATGTATCACAGATCTGTGAGTGACCCCGAAGGATTTTGGGCTGAACAGGCCGAACGCTTGGACTGGTATCGAAAGTGGAATAAGGTAGCAGAAAATGACCTCACAAGGGCTCACATTAAATGGTTTGAAGGTGGAAAGCTGAATGTTTCCTTTAACTGCCTAGACCGTCACATAATAGCGGGGCATGGTGATCAAACGGCACTCATATGGGAAGGAAATGATCCAAAGATAGATACAGCTTTTACCTACACGGAGCTGCTGTCTGAAGTATCAAAATTTGCGAATATTCTGAAAGAAAAAGGGGTAAAAAAGGGAGACCGCGTCTGCATTTATATGCAGATGGTCCCGGAACTGGCAATTGCTATGCTGGCCTGCACTCGCATTGGGGCAGTACACTCTATTGTCTTTGGCGCATTTTCTCCCGATTCTTTAAGAGACCGAATTAATGACTCTTCCTGTAAGGTTCTTATCACACAGGATACGGGTGTTCGGGGTACTAAAAATAATATTCCCATGAAATCAAATGCAGATAGAGCATTAGAAAGTACGCCATCCATTGAAACGGTATTTGTTGTAAGACGTACAGGGGAAGATGTTTCTATGTTAAGAGGAAGGGATTTTTGGTGGGATGAATGGATGGAAACTGCGGATGATAAATGCCAGCCCATAGAGATGGATGCTGAAGACCCTCTTTTTATTCTCTATACATCCGGATCAACAGGTAAACCAAAAGGTGTTCTCCATACCACTGGTGGATATTTGGTGTATAGCTCTTTTACTCATGAGCTTATCTTTGATTATCATCAAGGAGATATTTACTGGTGCACGGCTGATATTGGATGGATCACAGGGCATTCCTATATAATCTATGGACCTCTTGCAAATCGCGCTACAACTCTTATGTTTGAGGGCGTACCCAATTATCCAGACTTTGGTCGATTTTGGGATGTAGTGGAAAAGCATAGAGTAAACATATTCTATACCGCACCCACTGCGCTAAGGGCACTGATGAGAGAGGGAAATGAATTTGTTGTAAATCGAGATAGATCGTCAATAAAAATACTGGGAACGGTTGGTGAACCTATCAAAGAACCCGAGTGGATGTGGTACTATAATGTTGTTGGTGAAAATCGATGTCCGATCGTGGATACATGGTGGCAAACAGAGACCGGTGGAATTCTTATTAGTCCTCTCCCGTCTGTAACGGAATTGAAACCAGGGTCAGCCACCTTTCCATTTTTTGGAATTACGCCGGTTATTCTTGACCCTGATGGTAATGAAGTGAGTGGTAATCCTGCAGAAGGATTGTTGGCTATTAGCACATCCTGGCCGGGACAAATGCGAACTATTTATGGAGATCATCAGAGGTTTTATGATACATATTTTTCCATGTTTAAAGGCTATTATTTCACCGGTGATGGTGCGCGTCGCGATGAAGACGGATACTACTGGATCACGGGACGGGTGGATGATGTTCTCAATGTATCTGGACACAGACTGGGAACGGCAGAGATAGAGGGTGCAATTGGTGCCCATCCTTCTGTTGCTGAGGCCGCTGTGGTAGGATATCCCCATGATATTAAGGGACAGGGTGTTTATGCCTATGTAACTCTCATGGCAGGAGTTGAAGGTAATGAAAATATTTTATCCGAGATTAAGCTGAAAGTGAGAGAGCTTATTGGTCCCCATGCATCGCCAGATAAAATTCACTTCACACCTGCGCTACCAAAAACCAGATCAGGTAAAATTATGCGACGGATTCTCAGGAAGATCGCTGAGGGAGACACAGAAAATCTGGGAGATATATCCACACTGGCAGATCCGAGTGTAGTAGATGGACTCATGGCTGGTATGCACTAAACTGTTGTTTTCTATCTCTATAAGATTCTAGTGATAGACATTGACGGACTAATAATAGTGCTCTATATAAATTACTCTTTTCAGATCGCTTTAGTTTTCTCTATTAAGATTGTAAATCATTTTAATTTTGTTTTTATATCTTAATAAGATATTTATTTTTTATAAGCTTAAATTGACGGATGCAACAGAACACTAAACCTGAGAGAAGACTCGCTGCGATTGTATTTACAGATATTGTAGGATTTACAAAACTCACAGCTGAAGATCAAACCAAAGCAGCTGCGCTTTTAGTCAAACAGCGTGAACTGCTCAAACCGCTGGTCGAATCCAAGAAGGGAAAATGGGTTAAAGAGATAGGAGATGGCTTGCTGCTCATCTTTGATACAGTAACCGACGCGGTAGAATGTTGCATTGAGATCCAGAAAATATTAAAACCCATAGAACACCTAAATCTCCGGATTGGGATCCACCAGGGCGAAATATTAATAACTGAAAATGATGTCATTGGCGATGACGTTAATATCACTGCACGAATTGAACCATTTTCTGCAGCAGGTGGGATTGCGATCTCCAATAAGGTCAATGATGCCCTTGTAAGAGAAGAAAAATTTGAGACAAAATTTCTTGGAAAACCAAAATTAAAAGGTGTTGGGCAAACCGTTGAAGTTTATTGTATTACTTCACACGGTCTTCAAGAGACAAATTTATCTAAAGTTTCTGCTAAGCTGGAAAGGAAAACTCCACTCTGGATGATTGCTGTTCCAGCCCTTTTGGTCATTGGCCTTGTAGGATACTTGCTCATGCCTGAAAAAGCAAAGGTCGTATCCGTGGCAGTGATGTACATGGAGATAATTGGAAGTGAGAAAGATCAATACTTAGAGACGATCACAGAAGATATCATTTTCAATCTATCAAAAGCCTTGCCAGCGAATTTACTAGTATCTGATATCTCAGCAGTCCGAAAATTAAAGAATACGGATATGGAGTTAGGAGATATTGCTAAAAGTTTGGGCGTTCAATATGTCTTTGAGAGCAGTCTCCAGAGGACAGGTGATGGATTTAATTTGGGATGTAAGCTTGTAGAAGCAAAAACCAGTACTGACAAATTCGCGAATCAATGGGTCATTGAAGAAAATAGTTTGCAATCTATTGTTGGTGTATTGGTTGAAAATATTATTATGGGGCTGGATATTCCATTGGCCGCTGAATTGAGGAAAATTGAATATGATCCTATGTCCTATGAACTATATCTGAAGGCTATAGATCTATATGCAAGAAGCGATAATATTGATCAAGATTTAGAAGCGATCAAAATGATGAAAGAATCCGTTGACCTGGATGATAAATTAATAGCCGCACAGCTCAGGCTGGGGATAATGCACTATGATAATGGAAATTATGCTGATGCCGATTTCCTTTATTCAAGGTCACTTAAAAGAAGCAGGCAGTTGGATGATAATACGAATATTGCTGAATCTTTACGAAAACAGGGAGCTCTATTGCGAAAACAACGACAATATGATGAGTCGCTTAAAAAGTTCGACGAAGCTCTATCTATATTTAAGGTTATGAATGATAAGAGCAGCATGGCCAAGGTGATGAACAGTATTGCTATTCTTTACTATAAAACCAACAGGCTTGACGAAGCACTGGAATACTGGTTGCAGGCCTACAGCACTGCCAAAGAGTTTGATGATAAACTGAAAATATCAAAATATGTCAATAATATCGGGATATGGTACTGGAGGGACTATGACTACTCAAAGGCAATTAATTATTACAATGAGAGTTTGGTCATAAAAGAAGAACTCGGAGATACCAGAAACTATGGAAAAACACTGAACAACATAGGTCAAGTATATTACGATATGGGAGATTTCGTAAACTCTATTGATTACTTTAATAAAAGTATTGAGCTAAAAGAAAAACTAAAGGATAAAAAAGGCTTGCAGGCCACACTACTAAATTTAGGTGAAGCTTATTTTGATAATAACGATTACGACAATGCACTAAGTCGTTTCAGAAAGTCATTGAAGATTGCCAGAGACTTTGATGTTATATATGATATATCTGATAGATATACTGCCATAGGCATGACCCATTTCAATCTTGCAAATTATGACAGTGCTACATATTATTTGAGCATCGCGAACAGTAATTATATGGAATATCCGGTAAATAGGTTAACAATTCTCTCTTGGTTAGCGATAACATCCATAGAAGATGGTAACACTCGAGGAGCAAGGGCCTATGTAAAAGAATATGAAGAGATAATTTCCAATGAAGACCCCATGAAAGTGGATATCATTAGACTAAACTGGAACATATATAGAGTTCATAAATCATTGGGAAATACAAAAACTGCCAGGGGCTATTTGGAAGATTCATATTTTGAGCTTAAGTCCCGTTCAAAAAATATAAAAGACAAAAAGGATAGAAATAAATATTTGTCCGGAAAACTAAATCAGGACATTATAGCGGCCTGGGATAGTTAAGTATTGAGTAAGAAGTGTGACATGAATCACAACATCTTACTTTTTTTCAATTATTAAGAGTATTTGTTGACATTTAATTAACTATATCGTATAATAGATAAATAGTACGTCAAAATTTATTAGGTTTTGGAGGCCAATTATGATAAAAAAAACATACCTTATTATCTTCTTTTCAGTTCTTTTTGGTGCAACCATCCATGTCCCAGAAGACTACCCTACTATTCAAGAAGGAATCGACGCTTCCATTGATGGTGATACGGTTCTCGTTGGACAGGGGACATATTATGAGAATCTAATGCTTGAAAAAGAAATAGTGCTTGCAAGCCACGCTATATACGATGACCTCGATTCCGATTGGCTGAACAATGTAAACATTACTGGTACGATAATCAGTGGCGCGCAAGAGCCTAGCGATCCTAATAAGGGAAGCTGTTTGATTATCCGTGACGGGGATATTCAGCCGGAGATCATAGGGTTAACATTCCAAGATGGCGATGGGACCTCTATGCAGGTAGCGAATTGTGGTGTAATTTATCATGAAAGATCCGGTGGAGGAATTCTGATGTATAAAGCCTATCCAACTATAATGTACAATCGATTTATAAACAATGGTCATGATAACGATAATGTGAGAGCTGGAAGAGGTGGCAGAATTGGAGGTGCAATGGGTCACTATGCTGATGATGATGTTGAGTTTGATGAAGACAGGAGTTCTTCAAGCTGGAATAATAACAGGAATAGTAAAACAATCGCAGAATATATATTCGATACTCCTGCAGCTCTGGATGCATACAACAATGGAATGAATCTCCAAGAGATTCAGGATAGTAGATCTTCAATTGACGCATCCACTTTTAATGAATCGGAAGAGATTCTGACTGATGCGCATGACAATGATTTTGATCGTGACGAAATACCCGATACGTTAAATATTCGGAACAATTATTTTGAAAATAATGCCAGCGGTGATGGTGCGAATTTTTATTCTCATGGCTATGAAGGATCCATAGATGTTAGCAAGAGTATTTTTGAAGATATAGACTGTGAAACCAACAGTGTAAATGATTATGTACTTAGATCAATAGAAGATGAAGCCGATTACATTCAAAATGAGATATCCGGTGATTGCATAGAATCAAGTTCATTTTATGTATCCAGTACTGGTAATGATAATAATGATGGAACGGTCTCAGAACCTTTAAAAACAATTGGTCATGCTCTAACTCTTGTAAGAGATGGTGAAATAGCTACCACTATTAACCTTGCGTCAGGTATTTACTCGCCATCAATAAATGGAGAGAAATTTCCAATTATCCTTCCAGATAATGTTGAGATAATAGGAGAAGGAACGGAGACCACAATATTAGATGCTGAAGCAGATGATGAAAATGAAGCAGCGGTCATGATCATAAAAGAAGTCGAAAATGTAAGAGTAGCAAATTTGACCTTAACCGGTGGCTCTACAGAAAGTATTGGGTGTACAGGAGGTGGAGGACTCTTGATCACCGCTAATGATATGTTCAACCTTGATACAGAAGGTGGTACCAATTTTAAACATACAGGAGCGGTAATTGAAGATGTTATCATTGAAGGAAATTGGTCACATAATGGTGGTGGATTATCAATATTTCGGTCGAGTGGTTCTGTTATAAATAATGTTACCATAAGGGATAACGCATGTAGCGCGTTTGGTGGAGGAGTCTTCACATATGGTTCTCAAATTTCGATGACAAGTGTGACCATTACTCAAAATAATAATTTGACTGGTACCGCGCAAGGCGGAGGAATCATGATGCCGGTTACCGGTGGCACACTGGATAACATGACTATAACAGATAATTTAGGTTGCTGTAAAGGTGCTGGAATATGGACCAATAATTCAGACTGGATCATGACAAACTCCATCATTAGTGGAAATCATGGTACGGATGGTTCGGCATTAGGTATGTTAGAATCAGAGCCGACACTTATAAATGTTACCATGAGTGATAATACATCAGATGGTAATGGAGGAGCTCTCTGGTCATTTGATTCAAGTCCCAATATAAGGAACTGTACCATTACTGGAAATACTGCACTGGGCGCTGATATGGGTGGCGGCGTGATGTGGGCTATGGGTGTAGGTGAACCTTCTTTTACAGATTGCCTCATTAG
>MPLX02159912.1_pt1 | contig 12822 bp, 6 predicted proteins | sample 1617341 | NCBI WGS metagenome assembly MPLX02 (sample SAMN05944804, study PRJNA350692) | marine metagenome | biome: marine; feature: ODZ; material: water; isolation source: 120 m water sample filtered on 0.2 um supor filter | place: Pacific Ocean | collected 2012-04-08 | depth 120m m | reverse complement strand
TCAGCAAAGGCAAGAAGCGGATCACCTATGATCCAGGACTGCTGGAGCCTGGAGTTGGGTTTACTGTGGAATTTCGATTTTCAGACCCCGTCAATGGCAACCAGGTAAGCTCAACTTTATGGTCTTTCACAATGGCCCCCTATCATTTGCCGCCTTTGAATCCCGCAGGGATGGCCATTTTCTATATGCCGTTCGAGGAATCAACAGCAGTTCATGATGGGGTTGTGTCGGATCGATCCAATAGCGAGAATCATGGTGTTTTGCACTTGGCTGAAAATGCAGGCGATCGCTCGATAGAGGGCATCCTCGATGGAGGGATCGATTTCAACATTGAGCTTGGTTCAGGCGATTTGAATTACATTGAACTGGGCAAGCCCTGGCCGGACATCCCCAACACTTTTGCCTGTTGGATAAAAATCGCCCCTGACTTTCCAGCCAGCCAGCGTGTGGGGGTCATTTTGGGCAATTACAACGTTGCTAAAAACATCAACTGGGAAGTCCATACTTCGGGGCACCCACGCATTTGGTGGAACAACGGAAGTCTCGATTGGAAAATAGATCAGTATGACATGCGGACCGGGGAGTGGGAGCACATGGTATTCGTTCGCGACACGGTCAAGAAACAGATCTTTTTCTACTTGAACGGACGTTTGGCAGCCACCTTGGATAAGGTGGCTGAGGATGTGAATCCAGACGCGTTTTCATACGTGGGTGCGGATCGTCGTGGGTCGGGCACCCATGTCTTCAAGGGACAGATTGATGAATTGGCGCTTTTTGCCGAGGCGTTATCACCAAGTGAAGTATTCCGTCTTTATGCCAACCCATTTAAGTTTCCGGAGTTCAAATTTCCCACGCCTCCCATCGTGGAGATGGTGCCCGAGGAGGACGCCATCAATGTGGCTCGACTCCCCGGAATTGAAGTTGTGATTGATGAATCCTTTGGAAAAACATCAGTTGATCTTAGTAGCATTTCCCTGGCACTGGATGGTTCAGATCTGACTCGTGAAACTGTACAGGACGGCAACTTGGTTCGAATCCGCCACCAGGTTTCGGAGGTTTTGGATGCCGAGTCATCTCACACACTCCGAGTCTCATATTCAGACACCGCTGATCCGGCCAATCAAACCATTCGCGAGTGGTCGTTCACAACCGCACCCGTTCCTACCATCGTAAATCAACCCCAGGATCAATCGGTGCTTGCCGGTGCCACCGCGTTTTTTAGCGTGGGCGCCTCCACCGTGGGGCAGACGACCTATCAGTGGGGATTCAATGGTCAAGACATTCCAGGTCAAACCAAGGCGGAGTTGGTCTTGAAGAACGTTCAACCGAGTCAGGCAGGCAGCTATAATGTAGTGGTGACTGACAGAGGCGGGACCGTGATCAGTAAAGCGTGCACCCTGACTGTAACGGACAATTTGCCTGATGACCCTTCGGAATCGTTGATTTTGGGCCAAGTGGCGAGTTGGAGTTTTGATGGCAATCTTGCGAGCGGGATTGAGGGTTTTGATGGTGAGGCGATGAACGGCGCCACCTTGACAGACGACGCACGGGTGGGATCCGGAGCCATTTCTCTGGAGCAGGCTCAGAAACAGTATGTGGACATCGACCAGCAGGTGCTTAGTGACGGGGCGCTGGCCTACAGTTCGGCGGGGTGGTTCAAGGTGACCGGGGGAGAGGGACGGAGGTTCCTGTGGGAGACCTCGCCCTCCAACTGGGCGGTGTCAACCGAGGTGACTCCCGCCGGAAACCTGAAGGTATTTACCAAGCTTGCCGACGGGAGTTCACATGGTGTCGACAGCGGGATGGTGCCGGAAATCGGGGAGTGGCATCACGTTGTAGTGACCTTTGACGGGGTCAGTGGACAGTCCGCGATATACTATGATGGAGAGAAGGTGGACGTTTCGTTCACGACACCTGCGGGAGTGGGCACGGCAGACACGGATGGATTTCACATAGGCACCTATCGCGGAGGAAGTGGCCGGTTCTTTGAGGGACTCATTGATGAGGTGGGAATCTGGAACCGGGTACTGGGTGAAGATGAAATAGTTTACCTGGCCGAAGGCAACGCAATACCGGAGCCGGACCAAGTGGTGGCTCCGGTCTCCTTGAATATTACTCGAGTTCAGGTTAGCGAAGACAAATTCCAGATCATTTGGGAAGGGGGTGAGCCGCCCTTCCAAGTTCAGTCTCGAACCGCCTTTGGTGACGGTTCATGGAAAAGCGTTGGTGCTGCAACAAACGACACGACCTTCGAAACACCCATCATCGACCAAAAAGCTTTCTTCCGAGTTGTCCAACCGGAATAGTTTTGTGGACTTGGTCGAACCCTCCAAACGGGAGTTGGCACATGTAGGCCGATGACCACGACAGCATCATGGTGGGAGGGAACGACCACGGCGAACTGTTTGACTGATCGATGCCCCCTCGAAACTCCAGCGCCAACCGCGGTAAATACATTGAGGGTGTCAAGGAGGGCATCCGGGCCGGCAAACTCTTTCCCTACGTGAACAACTCGGACTGCTACCATTGCCCGGGAGATGGCCGGATTCGCCGTGAGAACGTCAGCAAGGGTCTGGCTTTTGACAGTTACCCGATTGCCGGCGCCCTGAATGGTGAGCATTCCACCATTGCCATCAAAAAATATGCACAAATTAAGCGACCGAGCTCAAAATATGTATTCGTGGAGCGCGCTGATTTTCGGAGCTGGAATATCGGTTTCTTTTTGATTGATCCCAATCCCAAAAACAACAACTGGATCGATGTGATTGCCATATGGCACAATAAAAAGAGCACACTGGGTTTTTACGATGGCCATGCCGAAACCCATGGCTGGCTCGATTCCAGCACACTGAAGATGGCCACCCAAAACATGGGGCTGGGACAATACGGCATGTCAGCACAACCTCCGGAAAATAGGGATGTGCAATACATGAAACGGGGCTACGCCCACGACTATTCGAAAACAAAGCTCCAACCCTGAATAAGCGCTGGAGACAGGATGCCCCTGGATACCATCAATTTTTCAATTGAAATGCCAATTTCTAGGATTTAATTTGCTTCCCCTAAAAGATGATGCGCGTTGAGCAGAATGAGCGTGAATCTGTCGGCCATTTAAAGCGGAAACTATTCAGCTTGATCCTGTCGCTGCTGTTCGGTGCCGCAATCCTCGCACTTCCACTCAACAGCCATGCGACAACGGAGCGTCCGATCAATTTCAATCAGGCCATTAGCCCCATCCTCTCCAAGCATTGCCTGGAATGCCACGGTCCTGATGCCAACCAGCGCAAGGCGGGTTTGCGCCTGGATCTTTATGATACGGCAATCTCGCCCCGCAAATCCAAACCAGCAGCGATTCTTCCCGGCAACAGCACTGAAAGTCTCCTGGTCCAGAGGATCACATCCAACGATCCGGATGAGCAAATGCCGCCGCCCGAGGATGGCACCAAGTTGAGTGAAATTGAGATCGAAGCGCTCAAGACCTGGATCGATCAGGGTGCATCCTATCAACGACACTGGGCGTTTGAACCTGTGGCCGATCAACAACTGCCAAGAGTAAAGGATGGCGCTTGGCCAAGCCGCTCGATGGACCACTTTATTCTGGCCAGGCTTGAGCGGGTCGGACTGGTGCCGGCAAGGCGGGCGGATCGACGGACCTTGATCAGACGGGCGTATCTCGACCTCATCGGTCTGCCTCCAACACCCAAGGAAGTCAGGGAGTTTCTTGAAGACACATCCCCACAGGCATGGCAGCGGCTCGTGGAAAAATTGCTCGCTCTTCCGGCATACGGGGAGCGTTGGGGACGGCATTGGTTGGATGTGGTGCGATACGCGGACTCGAACGGGAGCGACGAAAACCATGCCTACCCACACGCGCACCATTATCGCAACTATGTGATTAACGCGCTCAATCGTGATCTGCCCTATGACGAGTTTCTTCGCGAACAAATTGCGGGAGATCTTCTCGACCGCCAGAAAGGTACCGAGTCGGGCACCGCGGCCCTGACTGCGACCGGTTTTCTTTCCATTGGAACCAAGATCCTTGCCGAGCAGGATCCGGTGAAAAAAAGAGCGGATATCATCGACGAACAGATTGACACGTTTGGCAGGGCCATCCTTGGCCTGACACTGGGCTGTGCCCGGTGTCACGACCACAAGTTCGATCCCATATCGAGCAGGGACTACTACTCCCTGGCAGGAATCCTCCACAGTACCGACCTGAATGATCAACCGCTGGAGACCTCCGCATTTCTTGTCCGAAAAAAAGCCTTCGAAAAGGAGTCAGAGATGCTGAAGGGCCGACTCAAGGCTGCGGAAAAAAAACTTGCGGGAGTCCTCGACTCAGGAAACCGAATCCAGTGGCAGGCGGAAAAATTCGATCGCGGCAATGTCACTGTAGACAACGACAACTACGGCAAGAAAATTGGGATTATATCCGATCCTGGGGCACAGAAAAACTTCGTGGAATACGATCTCACGATGAAGAAGACTGGATTGTTTCAGTTGGAACTGCGTTATGCCGCACTGAAGTCGCGCCCGGGGCAAATTCTCATGGATGGCAAGGTGATAAGGGAGAATGCCATCGCAAAGACTACCGGCGGGTGGCTTCCGCAGCATCAACAGTGGCATTCAGAAGGCCTGTTCAAAACCACAGCCGGGCAGTTTACGCTACGAGTCGAGTCCGAGCCCATGATGTCCCACATTGACCAGATGCGCCTGACACCGCTTAAGGGAGATTCAAGTGCATTGGAAATAGTGAATGCTGAAATTGGGAGCTTGAACAAGCAACTGGCCGAAAAACAAAAGGCCTCGCCAAAACCAAGGATGGTCATGGCGGCAAAGGAGGGCAAAGTCCAGGATATCAAACTGCATGTTCGCGGCAGTCATCGGAACCTTGGGAATATGGTTCCCAGGGGAGCTCCCGTTGGCCTTGGTTTCAAGGGCATTACGGATATTCCGAAGAACCAAAGCGGCCGATTGCAACTGGCAAAATGGTTGGCTCGTCCCGATCACCCCCTTACAGCGCGGGTGAAGGTCAACCGGGTCTGGCGGTGGCACTTTGGCCGGGGAATTATTGCCTCACCGAACAATTTTGGGACAAAGGGGCGACGCCCCACACACCCCAAGTTGCTGGATCACTTGGCCTTGAAATTCATGCGATCAGGCTGGTCACTTAAGTCGCTGCACCGCGAGATCCTCAACTCCAGCACCTATCAGATGGCCTCAAACGTGGAGAATCCAGCCGCAATGGAAAGGGATCCAGGCAACCTGTTACTGTGGAAAAGAGAGATGCGCCGGATGGAGGCGGAGGTTTTTCGGGACAGTTTGCTTCAACTTTCCGGTCGTCTGCGATGGGAACTGGACGGCGGACCAATGCAGGTCAAGTCGCAGGATCCATCCCCAACGGATTTGGCCAATAACCAGAGCTTCTATGAGCAAAGCGATCGCCGGAGTGTCTATCTTCCGGTGGTCCGATCCAATGTCTACGACCTGTTGACCCTGCTTGATTTCCCAAATGCTGCCGCGTCGGTTGGCAACCGGGTCACCACCACGGTGCCGACCCAGGCACTGATGATGATGAACGGTGATTTTCTCATGAACGAATCCCAGCGGATCGCGAAGAACTGGTTAAACGCCACGGACAACGCCTTGAAATCCTCACTGAACCTGCTCTACGAAGCCTTATTGACGCGCTCCCCCACTGCTGATGAATTGGAGTGGGCTGCACGTTTTCTAAAGGAGTTTTCCGTTGATAATTCTGACCCTGGCAAGACTGAATCGTGGAACGCTCTTTGCCATGCCCTGGTGATGTCAAATGATTTCATTCACGTATGGTAATTAAACAAGTTAACCATCAGAATCCGTAAAATGAAGCAAACTGAAAACTTCGCATCATTGATCCAACCGTATTCCAGGCGAACGATGCTCCAGCAAATGTGCCTTGGATTTGGCGGCTTGGCTCTGCAGGGAATGATGCCGCGCCCAGTCAGAGCATCAGCTGCCGGTGCAACGGGATCTCCCATGGCTCCCAGGCAACCTCATTTTCGGTCCCGGGCCAAGCGGGTTATTTTCCTCTTCATGCACGGCGGCCCTTCGCACGTGGATTTATTCGACTACAAGCCCCGCCTGTACAAGGACCATGACAAGCCCCTGCCCTTCAAGGAGCGTGAGGTCCAGTTCGCCAACCGGGCCAACATCATGAAACCACCCTGGGGTTTTCGGCAAGTGGGCGCCTCCGGGCACTGGATGTCCGAACTATGGGAACATCTTCCGGGAGTTTCGGATGAATTGTGCATGATCAATTCCGTATGCGAAACAAATGTCGCCCACGGCGGGGCCTGCATGAAAATTCACTGTGGTGACGAGGCGTTCCTTCGCCCCAGCATGGGCGCATGGGTCAGTTATGGACTGGGAACGGAAACTGAGAACCTGCCCGGCTTCATCACCATTTGCCCCACCACCCTTCATGGCGGGGTGAATAATTTTGGGGCGGCATTTCTTCCATCAATTCATCAGGGGGTTTCCCTGGGCACGCCCGGCTATCCCAACACATTGGCCAAGAATGCCCGGTTCAACTACATGACAAACGACTCACTGAGCCCGCGTCAACAGAAACTCCAACTGGAACTTTTGCGCAAGTTGCACGAGCGCAACCAATTAAACTCAACAATTAACGAGGCTATGGAGGCGCGAATCCAGTCCTTTGAACTTGCGTTCCGCATGCAGACGGAGGCCCCGGAGGTGACCGATCTCTCAGGAGAATCAGAGATCACCCGGAAACTCTATGGCATGGACAATTCAAACACGGAAAACTTCGGACACATGTGCCTGCTTGCGCGACGTTTTGCCGAGAAAGGTGTCCGCTTCATTCAGGTCAGCCACGCCCACAGCCTGCCATTCAACAACGAGCAATGGGATCAGCATTCCCATTTGGAAAAGGGGCACTCAATGAATGTTCGGCAAATAGACAAGCCCATTACAGGGTTGATTCGCGACTTGAAACGCCTTGGCATGCTTGAAGACACACTGGTTCTTTGGGGTGGTGAGTTTGGACGAACACCCACTGCACAGGCCGGCAGTGGTGAACGCGGGCGGGACCATCATCCGGACGGCTTCACAGTCTGGATGGCCGGAGGAGGAGTGCGGGGCGGTTTCCGCTATGGAGCCACCGATGAATACGGATACAACGCCATTGAGGATCGCTGCACCATCCACGACCTTCACGCAACACTCCTGCACATTCTGGGACTGGATCATACCCAACTGACTTTTCCCCATGAAGGCCGGGACTATCGCCTGACGGATATTTACGGTGAGGCCGCGACAAAGATCCTCGCTTGAAGCACACCGCTTGGCCCAGTGCACCGCCAAAGTCCCAGCCAAGGATTCAATCCCTGTCCCACAAGGCCAGGGCGTGACCCTTGGGATACTGAAATCCAACCTCACTTGCCTTCATGGAAGAGGCATGCCCGTCAACAAACAGCATCATGGATCGACCCCCATGCCGGTTCACGATCCGTGAGGGCAATGAGTAGTATGCTCCCCCGTTGGGAGTGCGAAAGAAAACTGTCCGGAAGATCGTCCATGTTCTTGAAGGGTCAACGGTCACTCTCCATTTGTCCGGATTTCGTTCGTTTGGATTTTCAATGATGGCTGCGTCGGCAAGGTGAACCGTCTCCACCGGTTGTTTCACATCGTCGTACTTGATGACATGCCCCGGCTGGGGGCGCCAGATGCTCAGTTCGTGGTAATTCAACCCGATTCCAAAGCCGTGCTGACGCTGAACCGAGGGGCATTGGTTGACCGACCGATCCTGCGAATACGGCTTAAGCAGGTCAGGCCACCAGCGAATCCCCCCCGCGCGATTGTCGGTGACAACCTTGTCCTTACTGTTGACGTCATTCACCGCCAGGTTGATCAACTCCTCATCGTTGTCATCCTTGTAGAGGATCATGGCAATACCAAGCTGCCGCTTGTTGTTCAGGCAACCAATAGCCTTGGCCTTCTCCTTGGACTGGGCCAGGGCCGGCAACAGCAAAGCCGCAAGAATGGCGATGATGGCAATCACCACCAGTAGCTCAATGAGCGTGAATGCCCGTCTTAATTCGGCCTTCATCTCCCTTCAGCTTTCAATTCTTCACCCGTTCTTGCCGCGGTGTTTGCGGAGGAGAGCGGTGATTTCGATTTGGTAATTGGTAATGGCTCAGTCTAGCGGTATTCTGCCTTTATCATCCTTCACATCCACGCCTTTGTCCAATTCTGCCTGTACACCCGCAAGGTCGCCGTTCAAAGCAGCATTTTGAATCGGGTAGATATCAGCGTAATACGGGGGATGGTTGTTTTGTTCCCTGACTGAAGTCAAGATTTCTTGCTGTGAAAACAATGAGGTTTTGATATTGGATAACTGGGGTTTGCCTCTCCGGGTAAAGAATTGAAAACTGAAGGCAACTAAACCAATCCCCTTTACTACCTGAACGCCACAGGGTTATTGTTCATCGGCAACCGTTAAAAACGACTTGAAAAATGCACTGATCGGGTTGACCGTTGGCTTATCATGAAACGCACACTCCTAACACTCGCAGTCACCTCGCTACTGACCACAACCGCTATCTTGAATTGAATTTCAGATTGCACAGTAAAGCAATTGATAACTGAATGCAGTTTGAATATTGTACCCCTTACCTACGAGCCGAAAAAAACAAAAATTGAAAGCTTCATTTAGTAAAATTTCATTCATGAATACTCATTTCATTGTAATTTCATCCATAAGCTTGCTGTCTCTGACATGTAACATGTTGGGCAAGGGCCTCTCCTCGGATATTCCAGATTTATCAACCCAGGCACTTGTATCATTGGTGGCCCACTACGACGGCAAAACTGGAGTTAAGACCGATAGTGGGTCTGTCGTTTCATGGACCCCGATAGATGGGAATGGTGATTTCCTGGATGAGATGATTGTCCGCTCAACTCAAGGAGGTAACGGGGCGCCGGAACTCATCAAATATGGCCGCCCCGGCAAATTAATTTTTTACGATACAAGTGTCGCTGATGGAAGATATCTGGAGGGAAAACTCTCCAATGCTGAATCCAAGGAATTCACCGTTTTTTGGGTGGGCAATTACAGTGCAGACGCTCCTTTTGCCACGCGGGGTACATATGTCTATAATATTGGGATAAATAACACATCCCACCAGAGGGATGACGGCAAGGGAGGGTTTGTCGTGGAGCAGTACAACGGAACAACCTACGCCGGGGACGACATTACGGCCTATGACGGAGTAACCACGGTTTGGAGTACTGTGCTAACAGCCGACAGCCATGCATTTTATGCCAACGGAAAAAACTTAAATGTTGGGGGAACGCCTTCCAACAATATCCAAGCTAACGCGTCGATGATCATTGGTGCATACAGCTCAAGTGGGTACGACTTTGTTGGAGAGATTGAACAACTTATTATATTCGATTCCGCCCTCAGTGACACGGACAGGAAACTTGTTGAAAATTATCTACTGAGCTTCATTCCTGTAGCGGATAAACCTGAAATTTTCATCGAAAAAGATTTAGACGCGGTTAAAATAAAATTTTCCGAAAATTCCTATCTGCTTTCCTCCAATGATTTGATCGAATGGTTTATTGTTCCCGAGGCAAATTCCGGGATGTCAATTCCTACAAATAAAGATAGGGGGTTTTATCAAGCTGCATCAGAATTCCGTAAAACACCCACCGGGATTGTCTTAAGAACAAGAATTGTATCTGATACTTGGAGAGAGGTGCAATACCATTTGGACACAGGCGAACTTTTCTTTATCGGTGAGCAGTCTCATGGTCTTGATCACTACACATCGGGTGGTAATGACCTCTGGTGGTGTTATATGAACACTTCCAACAGAGGGTCTGGGCTCATTGAATACTTAATGGACCGGAACAAAAATGCAGTGTCTACCAAGGCTAAAGCGCTTGAAAACGGTTGGCTTACCTACAACCAAAGTTATTACAGCTTTCTTGAGCTTAAACCTTTGGCCGCACAAAACACTTTCGTTAACCACGCGGCACCAAAAACAATAGGGGAATCGGATACTACGGAGGCATATACGGAGGACTACGATATTATTGATAACAGTGAGATTTTTTACGTGATTTATAGGAACAGTAATAACGGCAATATATACATGGGTGTCGGAGGGCCTTCCCTCAATCAGGTTGTTGACTCCCTTCCGCCGGGGGATGGTAGCTCCAATCGGGATAACGGAGTTAGAGTAGACATCGCGTTTAAAACAATAATACCGTTGTCAGACTCTGATAAATTGGAACTTTTTAACAAGTTTCCGCCACAAGAGGCAATTTACGACGATAACTTCGAAGCCTACTATTACGTTCACCCTGATGGGTTATAAGAAAAAATGGTGCGCTCGTGGTGGAATTGGTAGACACGCAACCTTGAGATGGTTGTGATCAAAATCATCCGGCTACAAGTCTTCCTCGCCACTGCGTTAAGCTGTCATCAGCTTTCGGCAGCCTCAATCGCCCGAATCTGGAATGAGCAGAACCTGGCGGCCATTCGATTGGACTTCCCCAACCCGCCTGTTCACGCGCGAAACCTCTTTCATACATCCGTCGCCATGTGGGACGCTTGGGCGGCATACGGCACCAACGCCATCGGCTACCTACACAACGAAACGGCAACCGCTGTCGACGTTGCCGCTGCCAGACACGAAGCAATCAGCTATGCCGCATTTCGCGTCTTGGCCCACCGTTATGCTCTTTCGGTCAACGCGAGCAACACCTTGGCAGCATTGGAAACTCAGTTGACGTCGCTGGGATACGATCCCAACAACACGACGACCTCTGGTATGAGTCCCGCCGCCCTTGGCAATCGTGTCGCGACGACAGTCCTCAATTTCGCCGCCAGCGACCGCTCCAACGAGACCATCATCTACACCGATCCCAGCTACGCCCCTATCAACAATCCTCTTATTTTGGCCCTGCCGGGTACCGTGTTGGACAACATCAATCACTGGCAACCCCTCGCCTTTGATGAGGCATTCACCCAAAACGGACTGGTCACCAGCAAGATCCAGGTCTTCATCGGATCTCACTGGGGCGCAGTGCGACCGTTCACCTTGGAACTCGGGACCAATGAATCGATCTCCCTGGATCCGGGCATGCCACCACAACTCGGTGGAATCGCCGACGCCGATTACAAATCCGGCGTGGTATCCGTTATCCAGCACAGCGCTCTTCTGGATCCTGCGAGCGGCAACATGACTGATATCTCACCGGCATCTCGCGGAAACAACACTCTCGGTCATAACGACGGCACGGGACACACTGTCAACCCCGCGACCGGATTACCCTACAATGCCCAAATCGTCCCGCATGGCGACTACGGGCGCGTGGTCGCCGAGTTCTGGGCCGATGGCCCCGACTCCGAAACCCCTCCCGGGCATTGGAACAAGCTCGCCAACGATGTCGCCGACCACCCGTCTTTTCAACGTCGCATCGGTGGAACCGGTCCGATTCTCAATGAACTTGAATGGGACGTTAAGATGTATTTCGCCCTCAACGGTGCCGTTCACGACGCCGCCATCGCCGCTTGGGGATGCAAACGGAAATACGACTACATCCGTCCGATCAGCAGCATTCGTTACATGGGTGCTGTTGGGCAATCAAGCGACACCAACAGCCCTGGCTTTCACACGAATGGCCTGCCACTGATTGCCGGATCGATCGAAATGGTCACCTCACAAACAGCCGTCATCGGCCAGAAACATAGCGGATTGGTCCCCGAACGCATGGCTATTTTTGCGTGGGGCGGTGAACCCTTGAATCCCGAAACCGAATTCACCGGCACCAAGTGGATTCACGCCGATACCTGGCTGCCCTATCAACGGGACACCTTCGTTACGCCATCCTTCGCGGGATACATTTCCGCACACAGCGCCTTCAGTCGCGCCGCCGCCGAAGTCTTGACCCGCATGACGGGCAACCCCTTTTTCCCTGGCGGAATGGGCACGTTCCACGCCACCCGCAACGAGTATCTCGAATTCGAGGAAGGCCCCAGCGTTGACATCACCCTGCAGTGGGCCACCTACTATGATGCTGCCGATGAAGCCGGCATCTCGCGTCTCTACGGCGGTATCCACTTCCCGGTGGACGATAACCCCGGGCGTATCATGGGTTCCACCTGCGGCATTCAGGCCTGGAAATGCGCCCGGAAATATTTCGATGGTTCGATCGCCAACGACGAGGTGAATGCGACAATTGAACTAGACGCATTCAACAACTGCACCATCGGTTGGAATTCACTACCCAGCTTCAGCTATAAGGTCGAAGCCAGCGTGGACCTGAAAAACTTTTCCCCTCTCAGTGGCGGACAACAGGGACACGAATACACCAACTCCTTCAATCTCTCCATGCCCGGAGCAGAGAAACTCTTCTTCAGGGTCACGAAGACAGTCGAGAAAAACTGACATCAAAGTTGCTGAAGTCTAAAAAGATATTCTTAATACAACTCCATACTCACATTTTTTCCTTCTCTTTCTGAAGCATCACTGCGACTCACGACACCCAACCAAAAACACGGCTGCGTTTGTTGTGACTAGAAGGCAATCGAGTTATCCAAACTTGGAAAACGATTTTTCAGTTGGCCAAGCGAAAAAAAAAGAGGCCGGGCATGTGTGCCCGGCCCCTGGTGTGTGTTCTCTTCTTTGGTTAAACCAACCAAAAATTACTCGTTCACGGCTCGAGCGTACTGCATCGCCTCGGATGCCTCGATCGTCAACGGACTTGACTCATTCACATCCGCCCACGGGCCGTTCACACTCG
>MPLX02355984.1_pt1 | contig 12829 bp, 13 predicted proteins | sample 1617341 | NCBI WGS metagenome assembly MPLX02 (sample SAMN05944804, study PRJNA350692) | marine metagenome | biome: marine; feature: ODZ; material: water; isolation source: 120 m water sample filtered on 0.2 um supor filter | place: Pacific Ocean | collected 2012-04-08 | depth 120m m | reverse complement strand
AGAGTATGATGGTTCAGACGAAGATGCAGACAGAGAACAAGTATGGGAAGCACCTGGATATTCCAAAGTGGATCTCCACGCTTCTTACGCACTACCAATTAGTGGATATGATGTATCTCTATTTGGTCATGTGTTTAATGCAACAGACGCAGTATTTGTTCAAGACGCCGTAGATCATAGTCAATACAACAGTTACGGGGATAAAACTCACGCAGCTCATAACGCCGAAGTATTTCTTGGAACTCCAAGGTATTTCAATGTTGGTATTGCAGTTAGTTTCTAAAAGTAAAGTTTGGGGGGGTTGAAATATATTCCCCCACTTTTCTTAAAAAAAGACTTGACAAGTATACACTTTTATGTGTATATTTATATATGATAAATTGAGGTTTTATAATTTAAATGTATCAGAACATTTATTATGATAGAAGAGTAAACAAAATGCATATATGGGATGATAAGTTTGGACATCAAACTTTTCGTTACAAGAAGTATGCCTATGTTAAAAATAGAACAGGTAATTATGTTTCTCTTTATGGTGATAAATTGAAAAGAATAAATAAGTGGGATATAGAACAACCTGAATTATTTGAATCAGATGTTAATCCAGAAATAAGGGTGTTAGTTGATAATTATACTGATTCAGATGAAGTATCATTTGGACATAAAGTGATGATATTTGATATTGAAGTAGAGGTTACAAATGGATTTCCTGATATTCAAAAAGCACAAAATAAAATAACTTCAATTGCATTTAATGATCCATTAATTGATGAATATTTTTGTTATGTGTTAGATTCAACTAATAGATTAAAATTAAATAATAAAGTTGATAATATAGTAACGTTTAAAGATGAGTATGATTTGCTAAATGCATTTTTTAAAAAGTATACAGAAATACAACCTACTATTTTAACGGGTTGGAATGTTGAATTTTTTGATATTAGTTATTTGTATAATAGAGCATCACACGTTGTAGGTCATACAGTTGCTAATTTATTATCACCCATTAATATTGTTCAATGGAGTGATTTTCATAATAGATACAAAATAGCAGGTGTAAGTGTTTTAGATTATTTAGCTTTATATAAAAAATATACATTTAGCCAAAGACCATCATATAGATTAGATGCGATATGTGAATTTGAAGTAGGTGAAACAAAAGTTGAGTATGAAGGAACACTTAATGATTTATATGAAAATGATTTAAATAAATTTGTAGAATATAATTTACAAGATGTAAAATTAGTTAAGAAGTTGGATGATAAATTAGATTTTATTGAGATAGCTAGAGGTTTGGCACATTTGGGTCATTGTCCATATGAAGATGTATTTATGAGTTCTCGTTTTCTTGAAGGAGCTATATTAGTTTATTTAAGAAAGAACAATATTGTAGCTCCGAATAGACGTAAAAAAGGTGAAAATAGTAAATCAAAAAAGTTTGAAGGTGCTTATGTACAAGAACCACAAAAAGGAAAACATGATTGGGTTTATGATTTAGATATTACATCAATGTATCCGTCTTGTATTATGTCATTAAATATTTCACCTGAAACTAAACTTGGTAAAATTGAAGGTTGGAACCCCGAAGAGTTTTTGAAAAAAGACAATAAAAAAACATATTCACTTACTCAAGATGGAAATGTATTGAATAGATATACAGAAACAGAATTAAAACGTATGATGGATAATGAACAAATAGGAATTGCCACAAATGGTGTAATGTATCGTACAGATAAAGATGGATTACTTCCAGCGTTATTAAGAAAATGGTTTGATGAACGAGTAGAGTATAGAAAATTATCTAAAAAGTTTTTTGAAGAAGGAGATAAAGAAAAATCAGATTATTTTGATAGAAGACAATATTTACAGAAAGTTGTATTGAATAGTTTATATGGTGTACTTGGACTTCCTGCATTTAGATTTTATGATTTAGATAATGCAGAAGCCGTAACTTCTACAGGTCAATCATTAATTAAGTTTACAAAAAAGATTAGTAATGCATACTATAATAAAGAGTTAGATGATAAGAAAGATCATTGTATTTATATTGATACTGATAGCGTTTTTTATTCAGCATTACCATTAGTTAAGAAAAGATTTCCAGAGTTAGATATTAAGAATGAAGATAGAATGTCAAATGCTATTTTAAATATTGCTAATGAAGTTCAAACTTTTTTGAATGAAGGTTATAATTATTTTGCTAAGAAGTTTTGTAATTTAGATGAACATAGATTTGATATTAAACAAGAAGTTATTGCTAAGAGTGGATTATTTGTTACGAAGAAAAGGTATGGACTTAAAATTATTAATGATAATGGTAAAAAAGTTAATAAAATGATGATAAAAGGATTAGATATAGTTCGTTCAAGTTTCCCAATAGCCATGAGAGAAATGTTAAGTAAAGTATTAGAAGATATTTTAATGGATGTTCCGAAAGAAAAGTTGGATGAGTTTATTATTAATTTTAAAGATAGTATGAAACTTATGGATTTTAATAAAATAGCTATTCCAATTAGCGTAAAAGGGTTACAAAAATATAAAAATGTTGAAGGAGATATATTTAAATCACATAAATTAGGAACACCAGTACATGTAAAGAGTGCTTTATATTATAATGATTTTCTTAAATATAATAAAATTTCAAGACAATACGGGCCAATATATAATGGAGATAAAATTAAGTGGGTATATTTAAAACAAAATCCATTAGGATTAAATACGATAGCATATAAAGGATATGAAGACCCTGTAGAATTACTAGATTTTATCAGACACTATATAAATCCTGAAAAAATATATAAACAAGCTTTGCATAAAAAAATTATGATGTTATATAATGCACTTGGTTGGGGTGAGCCAACAGATGCATCAAAAACAATAGAAAGATTTTTTTGATTTTAGACAAATAAAACAATATATATGTATATATAGTTATAATTAATAGGAGAAAATATAAATGAATAAACAAAAATTAGTACGGTTTATTAACAAATATTATTTGAATGGTATAGCAGATTCAGTAGTATTAAAAAGTAATGCAATTGACCAAAAACTATCTACTAGATTTGTATCTAGTGACAAAACTTTATTGGGTAAAGTAGAAATGGATAGGTGGAATTTTGAAGATGCCAATATTGGAGTATATACGACTGAACAACTATTAAAGTTATTGGGCGTATTAGATGAAGATATCAACGTTTCTGTAATGAAAGCTGGTGATAAAACAATTTCAATGAAAGTATCAGATTTATCATCTTCAGTGAATTATATGTTAAGTGACCCATCTATTATTAATGAACCACCACAGTTACAGAATATTCCTAATTTTGAGCTTAGTATAAACATGACACCTTCAGTTATTAATAAATTTATATCTGGTAAATCAGCGTTACAAGATACAACTACTTTCACTGTCATTACAGATGAAACACTTACAAAATTAGTTATAGGTTATTCTTCAGTAAATACAAATAGAGTTACAATACCAGTAGTTACTTCGGAATTTAGTTCAATAGATAACGTTTCGTTTAATGCAGAATATTTTAGTAATATATTAATTGCTAATAAAGAATGTGAAAGTGCTTTTTTACAAATTAGTAGTGAAGGGTTAGCCAAAATTAATTTTAAAATTGATGACTATACAGCTACATATTGGTTAGTTGCAACAAGTGAAGTTGATTAATGAGTAATACGCTTTGGGTAGAAAAGTATAGGCCTTTAAGTCTAGATACTTATATTGGTAATGAACACCTCAAAAGTAAAGTTGAGATTTATTTAGAGAGCGGCGATTTACCACATCTTTTGTTATATGGAAAAGCTGGTACTGGTAAAACAACACTTGCTAAGATACTTGTTAAGAATATAGAAAGTGATTATCTTTACATCAATGCGTCAGACGAGAATAGTGTAGATACAGTTCGTAATAAGGTTAGACAGTTTGCTTCAACTGTCGGTTTCAAAGATTTAAAGATTATTATATTAGATGAGTGTGATTATATTACACCGAACGCTCAAGCAGCACTTCGTAATTTAATGGAAACATTTAGTAAACATTGTAGATTTATCTTGACTTGTAACTTTGTTGAACGTATAATTGATCCTATACAAAGTCGGTGTCAATTATTTCAGATAATTCCGCCATCTAAAGTAGAAGTAGCTCAAAGATTAAATGAAATTTTAGAAAAAGAAGAAATTAATTATGAATTACAAGATTTGAAAATATTAATAGATTCTAATTATCCTGATATTCGTAGAACAATTAATTCAGCTCAAAGAAACGTAGTTAATTTACAGTTAAAATTAGATATAGCAAGTATTATACAGAATGATTATAAACTAAAGTTACTAGAGATTTTAAAAACACAAGATAAGAAAACCGCGTTCAAAGATATTAGACAACTATTAGCAGATAATAAGATTACAGATTTCGCTGATTTGTTTAGATTGTTATATGATGAAGTAGATGGATATGGAAAAGGTCATGTGGCAGAAAGTATTTTAGTAATTGCTAAGTATGAGTTAAGCGATAGTCAGGTAGTTGATAAAGAGATCAATGCTATGGCAATGATAATAGAACTATTAGGAGTCATAAAATAATGATAGAAAAACATTGGGGTGAAAAGAAACCACCTGCTAAAAAGGGTGTACAGCCAGGTCACAAAGATAGTAAACCAGAAAAACACATAGCAGTTCACGAAAACAAGATTTATTATTATGCTAGTGTGAATAGAGAAAGTGCAGTAGAACTCAATAAAAAGGTAAGTGAGTTGGAATCTAAAAGTTTAACGATGTCAAAAACTTTAGATATAGATGCTCCACCTATAAAAGTGTTGATAAACTCAGGAGGTGGTTCAATCACTGCTGGTATTTCATCAATGGATACAATACTGAGATGTAAAGTTCCAGTAGAAACATATGTAGATGGATTTTGTGCAAGTGCCGCTACATTCCTTTCTGTAGTTGGTGATCATCGATATATGAGTAGAAATTCGTATATGTTGATTCATCAATTATCCACAAATTTTTGGGGAAAGTATTCTGAGTTTGAAGATGAGAAACAGAATCTTGATTTAATGATGACTACTATCAAGAATGTGTATAAGAAATATACAGAAGTTCCAATGGAAAAGATAGATGAAATATTGAAACATGATTTAATGTGGGATGCGGAGACTTGTAAAACTTTGGGATTGGTTGATGAGATAATTTAATGTTAGAACTTTTATATGAATATTGTGATAAGAATAATATTGTTTATAATACAAATGATCAATTTGGTATGGAATTTCCAAAGGGAGAACTATCTGAAGGAATTCCTTCAGATTGTGGGGAGTATTTTATCAATTTTACATCAACAAGTGAGTTTTTAGAAGGTATAGATTGGAATAAAGAATATGCTCTACTCAATTCTTTTATTGAAGGATATTTTCCAGTACAACATTTAAAAGAATTACATAATGAGATTCGAAATAAGAATTATCCAGCAAAAAAAATAATATGGGTTACTTCAGATTTAAATATAGAAAAGAATTATAATACTTGGAAATCTAATAGTAAATTTAGAAATGATGAGTCAATTAATGTTATAGGATTATTTTTTTGGTTAGGAATATTGGAAGAAAGATTAGATTTTTCTCATTCTTGGATTAAAAATAGTGTGAATAATATTGAAAAAAGGGATAAATTATTTTTATTTTTAAATAATAAGAATCATTCGGTTAGAGGTCATTTTTTTGAACGAATAGAAAAATTTGATGGTCTCGATGTTTCTTTTCATTCATTCGTAGAAAGAGGTATTTTTTTAGATGTAAAGAATGTCTTTGGCGGTATCGGACAAAAAGGAGACAATCTTGATAATATGGCTTATTGGGAAGGTTGGGGATTAAACAATTTAAATCAATATTATATGAATACTTATTTTGAAACTTTTTGTAGTACTGATAGGGATGAAAAAAAAGATGGTCGTATTTTTATGTGTGATAAAATAGCAAAACCTTTAGTAATGGGACACCCTTTTATTGGATTATTTAATCCATTCACATTAAAAAGTCTTAGAGAATTAGGATTTGAAACTTTTCCTGAATTATTTGATGAAAGTTATGATGATGAAGTTAATATTGATAATAGATTTAATATGGTAGTTAAAGAAATAAAACGTTATGTTGATTTATGGAACAGAGATAAAGAAGAAGTTCATAATATTTTTTCACAAAAGAATATTTTAGAGAAAAGAAAACATAATCAAAATTTAGTATTGTATCACAATCCAATATACCCTAAATTATATGATAAATTATCTATGGTGAGGTAGTTTAATGATTTATTGTTTCGGAGATAGTTGGGGTGCCGGTGCTGGATTAAATGAAAATGAAAACCCATTTGGTTATTGGCTAGCAAAAGATTTAGGGACAAAATTTCTAAATTTTTCACGTGAAGGTAATTCATATCCAGTAATAGTAACTCAGATATTTGATAACATTAGAAATAGGAATGAAGATTCTCCTGTTAGTGAAGTAATTAAAGTTAAAAGTGGATCATTTATTCATAAAAATGATATTGTACTTATAGTTGTTCCTCCAGATGTTAGGTGGATGGATTATAAAAATAATACCTTTATAAGTTGGTATTATGAATCAGATAAAGAACGATATATGTCTTGGTTAGGAGATAAAACAGAAGTTTGGTTTAGATACCATGCTAGTTTATTTACATATACTATTCAATCAGCATTAGATAGTATTGGTTGTAAATATTTATTCATGCATAATTATGGTGGTGAGTTTATTATAGATGATGGATTTAAATCTTTAATTAATACTAATAACTTTTTGGATATTAAAAAATCTTTGACTACACTATTAGGTGGAAAAGATGAATATGAATCTTGGGATTTAAAAAATGATGGTCCACGTGGACAACTGAGGAAAGGTATGTACTTTGGAGAAGATAATGTGCACCCAAACGAATTAGGTCATAAAAGAATTGCAGAATTAATTAAAGAGAGAAGAAGTCAAGTGATAATCCCAGAGATAAGTTTAAAATGATTATCTGGAATGTTATCGGTTTAACCTGTGGATTTTAAAATGAGAATAGCTGTTTGTTTTAGAGGTCAAATTAGAACTGGGGTAGAAGCTTCAAAGAAGTTGATTCATTATTTTGGGCCTTACTTTAAGGATATGGATTTTTTTGTTCATACCTGGGATAATACAACTTGTCCAGCGTTGGGGGGTCCCGATGCAATAGGGGGATGGAACGCCGATAATCCGCTCGACAGAACAGATGAGAGAGTGATTCGGGCATTAGAATATTTAGAAAATAAAAAAAAATCAATGGAAGTTGTAGATGGACTTTATCAATCTAAGTTAGATATGGATTACTTTGATAAGTTTTTAAAAATTTATAATCCAATAAACTATGAAGTGGAATCTCATAGTGAATTTATAAATAAAGCTGAGGGTGGTACGCAAGGCAATCTTGCTTTTCCGCAGTGGTATTCTTTATATAAATGTGTAAGGATGAAAAGAGAATATGAAAAACAAAATAATTTTATTTATGATATTGTAATTAATATGAGACCAGATTTATTATTTCATCCAGACAGTTCATTTAAAAAACAAATTGAATGGTACTTAGAGCAACCGAGTAATACTTTTGTTATTGAAAATTTAGATACAGATGAACCTGGTTGGAGAGAATTGAATGATGAGTGGTGTGATGATGTATATCATTGTTCAAATTCTGATTTAATGGATAAAGCTTCTTTACATGGAGATTTAGAACACAACTTGAAAAGAAGTAATCAGTATTTTTTAAACCATTTGGATAAAATTGGTGCAATTATAACTTGTAATCGCCCGTTAGGCGGTGGATATACAATTTATAGAGATTGGACTTTAGAATATGACCCCATATATGAATATCAATTAATTAATAGGATTGATAATATTATATGCAATTATGATACGGCGGATGAGATTAAAGAGGAGTTGTGATGGAATGGTGTATAAATTATGATAAGAAAATAGTATTTATAACAATTAATAGAAATGCAGGAACAACTCTTAGAGAATTTTTACCTAAATGTGGATTTAAAGTAATAGAGAAACCTTCTATTGATAAGGTTATGAATTATTCATTTTTTGCGATAATTAGAGATCCAGTTGATAGGTGGATTTCAGGAGTAAATGAATATATATGTTATACTGGTGAAGAAGTTTCAGAGATCAAACAACTTGTAAAAGATGAATTAAGTAATAATAATTTTGATTTTGATCAACATACTCGTCCCCAGTATAAGAGTCTTACAATGATAGAAGAATATAACTTGATTAAATTAGATGATAATTTAAGTGGTAAAATTAATAATGTAATTAATGAGAATATTAATTTTGGAGTATTAAATTCAGTTCACGATAGAGGACTTGATAATCATCATATTTTTTGTGTTGAGATGTTTAATGTTTATTGTAAAAACAATGAAAAATTTTATAAATTTTATCAAAAAGATTTTGAGTTATATGAGATTGCAACATGAATGGTATTTTAAAATGGGTTGAACCACACCGAGGTAGTGGATATTTTATAAATGAAGATACTGGATTATGTAATAGAATTTTTCATTGGGAACTTGGATATCAAATTGCTAAAATTAATAATATGAAAATTGAAGTTCAAAAAATGTGGTGGCCAGAATTAGAATTTTTAAATTTACCTTTAACTTCACGTGTAGACCAAAGTGATTCTGAATTTATTAATGATTCATATCCTTTTGATTCTAATGTTATAAGACATTGTGGATTTAAGTTAGATAGTACAAAAAGTTGGTTTCCAATGGAAGGGTGGGCGTTTAATAGGTTTCATCTTGATTATTTTGATGATAAATACCATTTAAAGCGGCCGTTACAATTAATAAAAATTAAAGATGCAAAATTAAGATATTTGATTGAAAGTACCGCTAGAGGTATGGTTGGTATTCATATAAGAAAGTCGCACGGTGTACAGGGAACGTTCGCATCTAATGGTAAAGAAGGTAAATATGAGAACATTGATAATAATGTTTATATTAGATTTATTGAAAAAATATTAAAATTTAATCCAAAACAAAAATTTTATGTAAGTAGTGATTTACCCTTGGATAGTATTAAGTTTTTATCGGACAATTATGATATAATTACTTATAAAGATGTTTTAAAAGAATATAAATTTAAAATAAAAGATAGTAGTATCAGGGATAAAATTGTGAATTATAGAGATAATGTTATAAAACAAAATACTTTAAAGGATATTGTAGATTTATTTGGACTTGTATTTTGTAGTTATTTAATAACACACTCTGTGTCATCATGGAGTGCTTTTGCAAGACAATATATGAATAAACCAAATGTAACTTCAGATATTGGTAAGATAGATATGTTTATAAAAATGTTAGGAAATTCTGAGTGATATGAAAAATAAGGTTATAAATTTTTATGGATGTAGTTTTTCACACGGAGGCGGATTAGATAATACTAAGTATTGTGATTATGCAAAAAGAAATAATTTAATAGTAGATTCTGTTAGTTTTGAAACTGCTACCGATAGGCATAAGTTTAGTAAGAGTTGTCGGTTTAGTACGTTGGTTGGAAAACACTTTGATTGTGAAGTTAATAATTTTTCACAAACTTCAAATAATAATGATAATATAGCACAAAAGGTTTATAGTAATTTATCAAAAGATATTGGAGATATTCATATAGTACAATTTTCATTTTATTCACGTCAAAAAGTATATCTCGAACTTACAGATGAATTTTATAGACTTCCTACTGCATCTTTAGAAGATTATAATCATAAACAAAAATCTTTATATCATTATTATAGATCTTTTATAAAGTATCACTATAAAGAGGAATATGAACAATATAAAGTTAAAATGTATATTGATATGTTAGATTCTTATGCAAAAAGTAAATCTAAAAAAATATATTGGATGTTTTGGGACCGAATACCAAGTGGAATATTAGAATATAAAGATGTTTCTATATGGTCACCTGATCCCACTGGTGAATATGGACCAGGAACAATGGATTTAAATATAGATACAGATAATTTAATTTCATTTCCTCCAGATGGACATATGCAAGAGTGGGCAAAGGTAAATAAATTGTTAATTAGAGATGAAACAAAGGGATATTATAATGATCTTCATTTATCTCAAAAAGGAAATAGAGTAGTATCGGATAAAATAATAGAGGTACTGTCGTGACAAAAACAGTATTAGTAGGTGGGTGTTCTCATTCTGCTCCATATTATGTTACAAGGAATGAAACTTGGCATTCATTAATGAAGAAAAAATATGATTGTGATATAATTTCTCATACTTATTCTGGATCTGGCAATCTTTTCATTATTGATAATTTAATGTGGGAATTAAATAAGAATAAAATTGATTTAGTTATATTTCAAATAACAGAACAGTTTAGAACAGTACTTGGGATAAATCATATGGAATTACTTAACGAAGGATCGGAAAATTTTAAGGGAGCAACTTGTAAATCAATGAATATATTTTTCAATGCAGATTTTTGGGAAAAATATAGTTCAATAAATTATAGATTTAGTCCAGACAGAAAAGATTTTGATGATAGAAAAAATATTTTTTTAGAAGAATTCCCGAACAAAAAAAGTGATTTGATATATGATCCTGAGTATTATGAGATGTTTGATATTTTTTATTTAGAACAGATTTTACCATCAGTATATGAAACACAAGTTAGATATTTAAGAGAGTTGTATTTACTTCAAAATGAATGTAAAATGAAAAACATTCCTATACTTTTTATTGAATGGTGGAAACCACTATTAAACTTAGATATAGATGGAGTAAAATTTTATTATGATAAATTAGATAGAGATAAATTTGTAGAAGTTGATTATGATAAAAATTGGATGAGTGATGATGAACATTTTGGTCCTGATGGGTGTCATTTTAATGTGAAGGGACATAGAATGTTTTTTGAAAAATATGTTGAACCTAATTTACCTATAAAATTAGATGCCAAAATATAAAAAAATTCCATTTAATGAAACTGCAATAGAAATTGATGGAAGGGTTGTATTATCATTTGATCCACGATACAAAGAGTATTTAAAATGGAGAGAAGAAAATCCTAAATTAGAACAACAATTAATAGTTGAAAGACAGAATGATAAGGTTGATGCTGTCGATTTAGAAGTAAAAAGGTCAAAACGGAAGTCTGGGGATTTTGAATTTTATTGGAAAAATGGTAATATAATGGTAAAGGGGAATTTTAAAGGAAATTTAAAAATTGATGGTCAATGGTTGTGGTATTATGAAAACGGTAATATACGGAGTCAAGTAAATTATAGACACGGTTTTAAGAATGGATTGTTTCAGTATTATTATAAAAATGGAAATATTAAAATACAAGGAAAGTATAAGAAAGATAAGAGAAATGGTGTCTGGTTAATTAACGGTAAAAAAAGAAAGTATCGGAATGGTAAAGAGTTGTAATGAATGGGATACTTTGAAAGAGGTATTCGTAGGTAATATAGAAAATCCAAATAATCCAATAAAGGGTAAAGACCTTCATTGTATTAACTATGCCGATAGAGATAACATTGATGATGTTACTGAAGGTTATTATCCAGAACAAGTTATAGAAGAAACTAAAGAAGATTTAGAAGAATTAGTGTCTACTCTTGAATCATTTGGAGTAACCGTTAAAAGACCAACTACACAAGATAATTTTAAGACACTTTCAAATGGAGAGTGGATTTCAGATGGATATTACAATTATTGTCCAAGAGATAGTGTAGTTGTTATTGGTGATACTATAATTGAATCACCTATGGCACTGAGGTCAAGATATTTTGAAACATTCTCGTTTAGAGATGAGTTTATTGATTATATGAAGAAAGGTGCAAGATGGGTATCGGCACCAAAACCAAGATTAACAAACGACTGTTATCAGAGAGAAAATTTAGATAAATTAACATTAACAGAGATAGAACCTGTGTTTGACGCAGCAAATATTTTACGTTCTAATAATGATATCTTATATTTATTATCAAATACGGGCAATAGATTAGGAGCCCAATGGTTACAGAATTTTCTTGGAAGTGAATATAGAGTTCATATATTAGAAAATTTGTATAGTTATGTTCATTTAGATTCTACAATAGCATTGTTACGAGAGGGATTGTGTTTATTAAATCCCGATAGAGTAAATGAAGATAATATGCCAGAGTTATTAAAATCTTGGGATAAGATTTGGTGTCCAGAGATGGTAGACATTGGATATTATGGAGATTATAATCACGCATCAGTTTGGATTGGAATTAATTTATTATCTTTAAATTCAAACTTGGTTATTTGTGATGAAAATCAGAAAGAGTTACATAAAGAATTGTATAAACATAACATAGAAGTTATTCCAATGAAACTCAGACATTCAAGGACACTTGGTGGTAGTTTTCGTTGTGTTACCTTGGATACTTGGAGAAAAGAATGAAATCTATTGATTATGAGGAATATAAATAATGGTGAATTTGAAAATTTAAATGTCTATTTATAATAGACAAGTTATATAACAATAAGGAGTTATAATATGGCTAAAAGAAAACCATTACAACAACCACGGGCAGATGTTAAGGTTGATTTATCAAAAGCAGATACTATAAAATGTGATGATTGTGGAAATTACCTTTTTATACAGGCAAGTGTAATTAAGAGAATTTCACCAATTTTATCACCGACAGGACAAGAAGCACTTGTACCAGTTCAAGTATATAGTTGTGGTAATTGTGGTAAAGTTCCAAAGATGTTTTT
>MPLX02018765.1_pt1 | contig 12835 bp, 8 predicted proteins | sample 1617341 | NCBI WGS metagenome assembly MPLX02 (sample SAMN05944804, study PRJNA350692) | marine metagenome | biome: marine; feature: ODZ; material: water; isolation source: 120 m water sample filtered on 0.2 um supor filter | place: Pacific Ocean | collected 2012-04-08 | depth 120m m | reverse complement strand
GTAATCTCGATAAGAGAACCGTAGTGAGCTGATACTGGAATGCCGCCAACTCGAACCACGAATAACCCTGGCGGTTCCCTCTTCTGGCCCCAATGGATCTGAATCAATTTTCTTAAGGTTTTCTAAATAGACCGAATAATAGTCATTCACCCATTCTGCGACATTGCCACCCAAATCATACACTCCCAAAAGATTGGGGTTAAACTTACCGGCTGGAGATGTTACAGGATAGCCATCCCAATAATCAGTTAAAACATTTGCCACTAGACTTTCAGTTGACTCATCTGCAAAGTTTCCAGATTGTTCCTCGGGAGGCATGCTCTGTCCCCACGGGTATCTTTGCTTGCCTGCTCCTCCGTTGTATCTTGCCAACCACTCCCATTCAGCCTCTGTAAGCAATCGATAACCGTTAGTGACTGGTTGTTTTAATACAAACTGACCATCTAACTTATCGTAAGCAGGTTCCAAGGATTCTTTCTTGCTTAACCAATTGCAAAAAGCCACGGCTTCGAACCAAGTCACCATCACCGAAGGATGTAAACCATTGGATAGCTCTCTAAAGGTTTCAGCTCCAGAAGTATGTTTGGGTTTAAATTGCCTGAATTCTTTATTAATAATCTCCCTCATACCAACATAGAACGGCTTGGTGATCTCCACCAATCTCTCTGTTTCATTTGCGCGTCTTCCTTGATCTCTTCTTGGCGCACCCATCATGAAAGTTCCCGTTGGAACTAGACGCATCTTCAATCCCTGACTGGTGGAGATTATTTTTGGCATGGCAGCCAAGACAGACTCTTCAGGTGTTAGTAATCTCACCTCAATCATTTGCTCAAAACCGGGGGTCGGTTTGACATTGATCTTTTGGGTTACCCGTCCCTCTTTTTTAACAGTCAGAGTTTGTTCTTTTGCTAATAACTGAATGCTTGCCGGTATGGATGCGATTTGCTTATCATCGGAAAAAATTGCTGCCTTTTTTGTACCAGTGATTTTGATAGAACCCATTAATGGTTCAAGAGTTCGCTGAAACTCGATGAAATCAATTTGAGCCGACTCCATTGCTTCTCTTGTATCTAGAATAATTTCCTTGCTCACAGATTTATATCCGGGTTTAGAAATTTCTAAGAGATGGGTTTTCTCAGGCGGTAAGTCGATCACGATGGGTGACAAGCCCCGATAAATTCCATTAATATTGATCGCAGCATCGGTCGGCTTGGTTATCACTTTGAGTGTGCTATCTAATTTGGATAATTCAATACCATCAATCACTTGCGATTGACTGGCCTTAACCTTTAATCTTTGTTCAAAGAGTTTATAGCCTTTTTTCGTGAGCAGCATTACATACTCCCCTTCAAGAATCTCTACGGTGTCAGGAGTAGTCCCGATTAATTGTCCATTAATAAGAATGTTGGCTTCCATAGGTAAAGACGCAATTGAAATTTCTGCCCAAGCAGGGATCAAACTGATTTCCATCTCCTGCTGTATTTCCATCCCCTGAATGAGAATATTCTGTTCTACTGCAAAATATCTCTCCGTTAGAATCTCTAAAGCATGCTCACCTGCAGAAATAATAAATTCCCCGTTCTGGCTTGGCTCAAAAACAGTATCATCTACCTTCAGAGTTATTTTGGACTCAGGGTCGGTTCTGATAAAAAGTTTCCCTGGCAATCGTTTTAAGTCAAAAACAAAATTTTGACTTGAATCTTCGTTAACCTCTATGGTTTCAATGAGCGGATAATGACCCGGATGTGAAATATTTAATCGATAGTTGCCTTTTCTCAATAAATACCGACCCCCTATTTTAAAATGAGGAAACCCACCTCCACGAACGCTGATTTTTGCATCTATGGGTTGGAGTTGTATCAAAACGGCATTTGCTGTAAACAGATAGAAAAGAAAATAGGTCAAAGTGACAATGAAAGCAGCAATAATCTTATTGTTAACTCGGATTCGACCCTTGTTCTTAAACGCGTGCTGACTCATATCCTCTCCTTACACTGCACGCGAATTGATTGGTCTTTTTTGCTAGCAGACACTTTAAATCTTAGTTGCACATCACGATACCCGTTGCGTTTACCAGTTGCTATATAAACACCCGGCCTGAGTGGAATCACAGATCGTTCGAACACGCCAAGATTTCCAATCTTAAAAATAAGGATTTCTGTTGCATTGTCTGAAAAAATGGTGACTTCTATCGGTATTGCCGCAATCTTGAGAATTTGTGCCATCTCACTGATCTGTTCTTTGAGGACTGGCCCAGGATTAATAACGTTCTGCGCCTGCGTCAGCATTGTTTCAGCCTGAGTAAAAAATTTATCATCGTTTAACTTGTCTTTACTGCTGATAAAGTAGGTTAGATTATTTGATAACTCAATGCGTTGATTCACCCTAGTAAGACTCTCTTTGATCTCGCCAATATTTGGATCCAGGTTTAATATGCTTTTATACAATGCCTGCGCATTGTCCCATTGCTCATTGACCTCAGCAGTTAAAGCTTTGTATTTCATCGACTTGATGTTAAAAATTCTTTCCTGAGTATCCAACTCCTCGAAGGCTTGTTGAATCTCAGGAGATTCTCTCTGAATGTCTACAGCTTGATCAAACGATGATCGTGCTAATTCAAACCGATTCTCCCTGATGGCCTGATAACCTAAAGAGAGTAAACGTTGAAACTCTTCTGTCTCAAATTGCTCTTTACTCCGATCAAATCCAGACTGTGCTTGTTGCCATTCCTGATCTATGGCCAAGGCCTCTTCAAAGGCTTGTATAGCTTCTTTCCACTGCCTCTTTGACTCAAAATCATTACCCAATTGGGTCAATTCCAACACACGATTAAGCTTAAGCGCCCGATCCAATCCTTTTTTTGCTTCTTGGTTGATCCCATCAATGGCAAGAGCTGTTTCATAATTTTTTATCGCTAATTCTTTATTTCCTGACAAAATCGCTTCCATACCTCTATCAAGAGATTCTTCCAAAAGAGCCGGTATGCTCATTTCTAATCCAACCAAGTGTTGCATAGCATCACGATAATTATTGGCAGCAAGATGATATTGAGCTGTTTGGTAATTGGTATCACCTTCTTGCTGAAGTTTTAGAACCATTTCCCATTGTTCCCCTCCCCAAAATTGAACACCAAAAAGTTTTATTTCATCAATTTTTATCAATAATTCGGAAAACATGGCTTGAGCAATAGGTTTCTGTGCCAAAATTTCACGGTCTATTGTTAACTGATCTGTTTGGGATTGAGAATCGTCTATCTGTTGGATTGGTTCATCGGTTTCTTGAATTACAACTGGCAGAACCAAAACAACAATTAATAAAACCACCATTGAGATAGCTGCCAGAGCATAGGCATGCCTCCTACTGACCTTATTTCTGTCATCTTTTTCAAGATTTTGTTGATGAATAGTTTTTGCTGATTTTTCAGCTTGATTACTGCTTAAATCTGTTTTGATTTCTGAGCCGTTTTCAGAGTTCTTGTGATCCATAGAAATTAATTTTAACCCTGAGGGTCAAGATTTTCAGAAATATTAAATCCCGTTTCCTCATTGTAAATTTCTCTCAATAATTTACGCCATTCTAAGAATTTCTCTTTAGCAGTTCCTGTCAATCTAAGCGTCTGTCCTTCAATTTCTATGATCAAGGGCTGTGCCTGAATGTCAAAAGATTCGCCTAATTCCTTAAGAGATTCTTTATGAACTTTCGCTTCAGCCGTCTTACCCATACCACTTTTAACTGCTTCCATTCCACCATACACTGCAACTTGTTTCATTGTGCTGCTCGCTTGACTATCTCCGTCGTAGACTACAGCTCCAAGTATGGCAGCTGCACCCAACAGCTTTCTAGTTCTTGCACTTCTTTGTAATTCCTCATAGGTCAGTATTTCTTCACGAGAAAGTTTTCGCCAATTTTCATAAGGGCCTGAGATATCCTGATATAACTTTGCATAGTACTCATTCAAAGTATCCACAAGAATAAACTCACGTTCTTTGACGCTCCTTATCCTCTCCATCATTGCGTCATTTTCTGAAGGCAATCGTATTGCACTAATAATATCTTTGCTGTTCTTTTCGAGATAGTCTTCATAAACGTCTGGAATTAACTCAGCAGCAAACCTTAAGTCACCTATTTCACTGATTCTTTGTAGCTCTGCTAAGGACAGCAAGTTTTTAATTTCTAAAAGATCATTAGAAATTTTATTGTACAGGTTTTGATATGGATCTTGAGTATGATCTCGTCTTTTACTGTAAGCACTCTGGGGAACAGTTGTTTCATAGACTTTATTAATCCACTCCCTACCAGTTATATCCCAAACGCCAATTCTAACCGCCACCTTAAGACCGTTGGATATCTCTACTCTACCCGAGACAATTAAGTCCATTGCTTCTGATTTCTCTGGTAAAACCCAAATGCCACCCCAAAAACCAGTGTCTTCCAAAGTTGTTTTAAGATGATAAGGCATATACCTAGCCTCGGCCTTTCTAACTTCTGGAAAAATCAGTTCTTGCTCTTCTTTAGGTAAATTGGGATCAAAAATTAAAATACCAATATCTAGTAGTTGTGCTTCTGCAAGTTCAATTTGAGCACGTTGAAGAGGTATATTTTCATACTGGATCGTTTTTGAAGAAGTACAGCTTGAAACCTGTAATAACAAGACAAGCAACACCACAAAGAATTGCTTATTCATCAACCGGCTAAACATAATTTCATAATTTTATCTAATTCCCATGTGTTTTCTATACTCATCCCACAATGCTTCTCGAATTTCTGGATCATCCTCTTGGATAGCTGCCTCTCTGATTTGTCGAGCAATCACATCCTCTCCGGTACCATCCATGGGAATATCATCGGGGATTCTTTCCTTCATTTGTTCCGATTGATGGCTGGACTCATTTGAATCATTTTGTTGTTGAGAAGAAGCTTCATCTTGGTCTTGATCAGTGGCTTCACCTATGGAAGATTCGCCTGAAGCATTTTCCATGGGTATTTCTCCTTCCAAAAGACCTGATTCAACCGCTGATGCATCTGCAGCTTCCTGAGCACTCATTCCATCTGATCCTTCACCGGATGAAGCAATCACTATCCTTTCACTTGCCATTTCTTGATCAAAAACTCCCAATGATTCGTCAAATACACTGGCAGCAGAATCACTACCAGACATTGAACTCATAGCTGATTCCTGCGATCCAGTTTGTGAAGAGCCTGCTTGTATTTGACCAGAAGATGAAACTCCGGTTTGTGTATTGGATTGACCTTGCTGGCTGTTTGATCCAGATTGCTGTTCTTGTGTACCACTAGACCCGGTATCACTAGCCGAAGCGGTGCCTTGAGATGTACCAGAAGAACTTGTTGTGCTGGGAGAACCACTAGACCCAGATGGTGTACCTTGTCCAGAAGGCATTGATGAGCCGGACACAGACTGACCTCCACTGCTTATTGAAACGCCAGAAGAAGAGCTTTGAGAAGCACTAGAAGAAGAGCCTTGAGGAGGGCTAGGGGAACCACTAGATCCAGATGGCATTTGTGGACCCGAGGGCATTGATGAGCCAGATGCTGAGGGACTGCCGCTACTCATTGGCTGAATAGCGCAACCACTAACCATTAGCAGAGCTGAAAAGATTAAAACTATTTTATGTGCTGACATATTCATAATCCCAAAGCCAGCTTAGCAGGACTGATTTAATTATAGCATCAAAATATATAGAAAATAATGCACGTAAAACTCAATCACTACTCGTCACATAGCCTTATTATTTGATAGGATTTCTCTCTAATATCAATTTATCGGGAGTGATAATGAGTAAAGAAAATGTTTTAAATGAATTAAAGTGCCAGGTTGGAACTTTAATTCATCAAAGTAATTGGATCGCAATCAGTCAAACAATGATCGATGCATTTGCCAATGCAACTGATGACCATCAGTGGATTCATATAGACCAAGAAAAAGCAGCCAAAGAATCACCGTTTAAAGCAACTATTGCACACGGTTATTTTACGCTATCTCTTTATCCAAAATTAAGAGGACTCGTCGACCCGAAAGATCCACCCTTCCCTGGTACAAAAAATATTATTAACTATGGAATCAATAAATTGAGATTCCCAGGGCCTGTAATTTCTGGCAGCAAAATCAGGTCAAATTGCACTCTGCTTTCTGTAGAAGAAGTCAAAGGTACTATTGAATTAATAGAAGAGTATTCAGTTGAAGTGGAACATCAAGACAGGCCTGCTTGTGTTGCGGAATGCATTATCCGATTGTATTTTTAATTTACTATGTCAGACATACTGCAAGAGCGACAGTCATCTTACCTAAAACTCACTATCAATAGACCAGAGGCAAGCAATGCGCTCAGCCTTGATTTGTTTGACAAACTCAGTGAAATTTTATCTGAGAACAGAAATGATCCCGATTTAAAATCAGTGGTTGTCACTGGACAGGGAAATAAAAGCTTCGCAGCTGGTGGAGATATCAAAAAATTAAATAACGTTCGTTCAAAGAATGAAATTAATCAAATGATCTCAATAGGTAGGCGAGCATTGAATACAATTAGATTCTATCCAGTGCCAGTCATTGCTCTAATTAATGGTCATGCACTCGGAGGGGGTGCTGAATTAGCACTCTCTTGTGACTACCGAATTGCTTTAGAATCAGCATCGCTAGGATTCTCTCAATCAAAACTGAATATCACCACAGCTTGGGGTGGTGCCATTGATCTGATCAATTTGGTTGGTAATTCAAAGGCACTCCTTATTCTTCTAGAAGGCAATACTTTCTCAGCTGAAAAAGCCAAAGAATGGGGTATGGTTGATTGCGTGGTACCAACTCTGGAGGATGGGCTAAAAACATTGGACTCAAAGTTAGACTCTCTGGACGGTTGTAGCTCGAAAGTCATTCGGGGCTATAAATCAATCATTAATCAGAATAGAAAAAAACACCATCGAAGTCTTGAAAAAATAGAAACTGAGACCTTTATTCAAACTTGGAGTGATGCCGATCACTGGAATGCGGTCGAAAAATTATTCTCTCAGAGCCCTTCTTAGAATTTTACCAACATTAGTTTTTGGCAGTTCCTCGTCCATGAACTCAATCTGCTTGGGAACCTTATAAGCCGCTAGATTCTCTCTGCAATAATCGATGATGGCCTCTTTGGTGAGTGTTTTCTCCCCTCCAAGAACAACAAATAATTTCACAGCCTCACCGGTCTTCTCGTCTGGTACCCCGATGGAGGCAGCTTCGATGATATCCGGATGCATACAGACCACATCCTCGATTTCATTGGGATACACATTGAATCCAGAAACGATGATCATATCTTTCTTACGGTCCACGATTCTAAGGAACCCTTCCTCATCCATGGTGCCAATATCCCCTGTCTTGAAGAACCCATCCTCCCCGATGACCTCAGCGGTTGCCTCCTCATTCTGCCAATATCCCTGCATAATCTGAGGCCCTCTGGCACAGATTTCTCCCGGTTGGCCCCGTTCAACTTCATTGCCATCATCATCCCTGATAGAGATTTCAGTCTCGGGGATCGGTAACCCGACACTGCCAGTAAATTCCTTCATGTACACCGGTGAAGTAGACAGACAAACCGATGTTTCTGACAAACCATAGCCTTCGAGCAAAACTTTGCCAGTCAAAGCTTGCCATCTCTCTGCGGTAGACTTCAATGTCTTCATACCGCCAGATCCTGAGATTTTCATGGCATCAAAATTGACATTTTTTATCTCCGGGTGATTGAGCAGACTCTCATACAGTGTGTTGACCCCATTGAAAGTGGTAAAAGGCCACTTTTTCATTTCTTCAACCAATGCGGAAGTATCTCTCGGATTTGTAATCAGTACATTCAAAGCCCCATTGCCATATCCGGAAAGCACACAGACCGTCAAAGAATAAATGTGATAAATCGGCAACACATTCATATATATATCTTCTCCCTCTTCTCCTATTACGCTTGTCAACACACTTCTCAATTGTTCCATATTGGCATTTAAGTTGCCGTGTGAGAGCGTGGCTCCCTTAGAAAGACCTGTGGTTCCACCTGTATATTGCAAAAAAGCAATGTCATTGTTGGATACAGGAACTACCTTAAAGTCTGCTATTGGGTGTTTCAGAGTATCCTTGAATTGAACGGCCTTGGGAAGATTATAGGGTGGTACAATTTTTTTAAGGTATTTCACCGCAACATTCATCAAGATCCCCTTGGGGAAGCTCAATAAATCACCAATTTTTGTGATAATCACGTGTTCAATCTCTAGTTCTGAGAAAACCGTATCGAGAACATGAGCTGAGTTCTCAAAAATCATAATGGTCCTTGCCCCTGAATCTTGTATTTGATGTTTAAGTTCTCGAGGAGTGTAAAGAGGATTGACGTTCACGACAATCAAACCCGCTCTGATGGCACCGAAGATAGCAACCGGATATTGCATTATGTTGGGCATCATGAGTGCTATTCGATCTCCTTTTTTCAGGCCCAAATCGTTCTGCAGGTAAGCAGCAAATTGTTTGGATAGCTTCTCAACCTCTTTATAACTGAGAGTTGAACCAAAATTTGAAAAAGCAGTAAGTTCCTGAAATTCGGATTCAGCCTCATCTAAAAGTGTTATTAAGGTCCTATTCGGATCCAATTCTAGGTGATCAGGCGTCCCTTCTGGGTAGTTTTTCACCCATGGCTTGTCTGTGCTCATATTCCTTATAATATTATATGTGAACTTGTTATTCTTACATTGTATTAATTTTTTTTCATCCAATTAGTTGCATCAAAGAACTCTTATCGCCATTATGATGTCCTTATTGGGTTAATAGGATATGAATAAATCAAGAATTCCAAATTTTTATCGCTTGTCCATTAAAGACAGAGTTGAAGCCGTGTTTGAAAGAGGTCTGATTTCAGAAGAAGATTATCTGGCACTAAAAAATCAACAGCAACAACTGGATCTGAACAGTGCCGACAAGATGATAGAAAATGTCATTGGTGTTATGGGATTACCCATCGGTCTTGGGCTTAATTTTTTAATCAATGAAAAAGAATATGTGATTCCGTTAGCAGTTGAAGAACCGTCGATTGTTGCAGCATTAAGTTCGGCTGCAAAAATTGCAAGGAAACATGGTGGTTTCAAAGCAGAATCTACAGATCCCATTCTGATTGGACAAATTCAAGTTGTTGGCATTAAGGATCTAGCAAAAGCTCGATCGGAGATTCTAAGTAGAAAGAAGGAAGTTCTAAATCTTGCCAATAGTTTTCATCCAAGAATGCTTGCCCGTGGTGGTGGTGCGAAGGATTTAACTGTTAAAACCTATCCACTAGATTCATTTGATCAAGAAATGTTAATCGTTGATCTTTTTGTCGATACAAGAGATGCAATGGGTGCCAATTTGGTCAATGGAATGTGTGAAGGTGTGGCTTCGCTAATAGAATCGATGACTGAGGGGGAAGTTTTCTTGAGAATTCTATCTAATCTTTCAGATAAATCCCTGGCCACTGCTTCTGTCACAATCCCCACATCAGCTCTTAAAATCAAGGGCTATGATGGCGAAAAAGTTAGAGATGGAATTATCATTGCTTCTGATTTTGCTCATGTGGATCCTTACAGAGCCTCTACTCACAATAAGGGTATTATGAATGGTATTGATGCGGTTGCACTAGCCACTGGAAATGACTGGAGAGCTATTGAAGCAGGAGCACATGCCTATGCTGCCAGACACGGTCGCTACTCTGCATTATCAAAATGGTCAATAGACGATGAAGGCAATCTTGTAGGAAAAATAGAACTACCGATCAAAGTTGGAACCGTAGGAGGACCGATGGAATCGAATCCTGCTGTCGCTCTAAACTTAAGAATAATCAATGTTGAATCGGCAATGGAATTGGCTAGAGTCATGGCTGCTGTGGGATTAGCTCAAAATTTCTCAGCGTTAAAGGCCCTTGTCACCGAAGGTATTCAGACTGGCCACATGACACTTCATGCAAGATCAGTAGTCAAAGCAGCAGGCACTCCAATAAAGTTTTTTGATCAAGTGCTGGAGAAATTATTAATAGATGGTGAGATTAAAGTCTGGAAAGCAAGGGAGATTCTTGAAGGTTTACAAAAAACAATGGGCACAAAATCTACTAAGAATCTTGGTAGGGCAAGAAAGGTATCCCAATCCATAGAAGGTATTGGTTTTGGGAAAGTTATCCTTCTGGGTGAACACTCTGTTGTCTATGGACGCCACGCAATTGCAGTCCCTGTACCTCTATCGGTTAGAGTAAAAGTTGAGGATTCCGGAGAGGGTGTAACCTTACTGATTCCGTCATGGGGTATCGAATACCAATTGGATAAAGAACCAGATCAAAGACAATCGTTTGAAAAACCGGCTGGTGCGATACTGGATCAACTGGAATTAAGCAATAAAGACATGACCATTGAAGTTTTTCCTGATATTCCCAGAGGAATGGGCTTAGGAGGATCTGCAGCAATTGCTGTTGCCATTATTAAAGGATTGAGTAACCATTACAAACTTGCCTTGAGTGATGACGAAGTCAACCGAATGGCCTTTGAATCTGAAAAAATTGCGCATGGTAATCCAAGTGGAATTGATAACACCATGGCCACTTTTGGACAACCAATAATTTTTAAGTCAGGTGAGACTCCTTTGGTTGAGCCATTAAACATTAACGATAATCTCTCCTTGGTTTTAGGTTTTACTAGGAACGAAGGCTCAACAGCAACAATGGTGAGCAACGTTCAAAGAGGCTGGAAGAGAAATACTTCAATTTTTGAAAAGATTTTTGATGATATCGATCAGTTGGTTTTAAAATCCATTGCGGCCATCCAGGATAGAGATCTTAATACGCTTGGAGAGATGATGAATTTATGTCAGGGAATGTTAAATGCCCTTCAAGTATCGACACCCGAACTTGAACGCCTTATTTCAATTGCAAGAGCAGCGGGCGCGCTGGGAGCTAAACTGACTGGAGGAGGTGGAGGTGGAGCAATCATCGCCCTGACCCATGAAGAATCCAGTGTAGCAGAAGCAATTGAATCAGAAGGTTTTAAAACCCTTAGTTTTACAGTTAAAAATAATGAAGACAAGGGAAGAAAAAGTCTCTAGCCCTGATGAACTATTGATCCTAGTTGACCCCAGCGACAATGAAGTGGGGTTTTTATCGAAAGCGGAATGCCATGAAGGTAACGGACAATTGCACCGGGCTTTCTCAGTGTTTATTTTTAATTCATCTGGCCAATTACTGCTCCAAAAAAGAAGCCATCAAAAAAAACTATGGAATCTATATTGGTCAAACAGTTGCTGCAGTCATCCCCATAAGGGTGAGGAACTGCATCAAGCAGCAAAACGAAGAATCAATGAGGAATTATCGATAGATTGCGACTTGCATTTTATTTACAAATTTAGTTATCAAGAATCATTTGAAAAGAAGGGCAGTGAACATGAATTGTGTTCTGTTCTAGTGGGTCTCAACGATGGTGATCTTTCCGTCAATAAAACTGAAATTGAAGACTGGAAGTATATCGATGGAAATGAATTGTCCATTGCAATTGAAGAACACCCTGAGCAATATACTCCCTGGCTAAAAATGGAGTGGGCTGAAATCAGGAAAAATTATGTGCATCTAATCAATGATTTACTAGATTTATCATTGCAATAAGAATTTAAAAACATTGCTGATATTAAAATTGCTCTTCTGTCATTGCCATGGTCGCAGTTGAACTGGTACGAATGGATTTTCCATAGGCATGCACTTTGGGCAGAATCTGTTCGGTAAAAAATTGAGCGCTAGTAATCTTGGCTTCGTAGAATGCTTGATCAGAGGCGTTGGATTGAATCTTTTTAGCAGCTGCCTGAGCAGATTTTAGAGCCATCCACCCTGCTATTAATGTACCTAACATCATAAGAAAATTGTAACTTATTGATCCTGCCAAATGCTGATCGTCCCGATAATGATTCATCAAATAATTCAAGGATGAGTTTACGGATTTGATTGATTCACTCAGCTCATCCTCAATCCGGGTAATGATACTGTGGCCCGTGTCCAATTCTGAAATTGTAAGCTCTATGTCTTGCAATAGAGTCTGCAGGGCTAGTCCTTTGTCTTTGAGAATTTTTCTTCCAACCAAATCATTGGCCTGTATGCCGGTAGTACCTTCATAAATTGTAGTGATTCTTGCATCACGAAAATGTTGTGCGGCTCCAGTTTCTTCAATATAGCCCATGCCACCATGGATTTGCAGCCCAATGGAGGTCAATTCTTGGGATACCTCACTGCACCAACCTTTGACTATGGGTGTCATTAAATCGACACGATCACCATGTCGTTTTTGATCCTCAGTGGATGCAGATTTGCGAGAGTAATCCAGTTCAGCAGCAGTGAAATAGATCATAGCTCTCATGGCCTCAATTTGTGATTTCATAGTGAGCAACATACGTCTGACGTCGGGATGATGGATGATGCTGACTCTCTTGCTGCCATCGTGAGTTGTCCCCTGGATTCTATCTTTTGCATAAGCAAGTGCTTGTTGATAAGACCTCTCTGCAATTGCTACACTCTCATTACCTACTCCAATTCGAGCGTCGTTCATCATGGTAAACATACACGCTAAACCTTGGTTAGGTTGGCCGACTAAGTATCCTTCAGCAGCATCGTAATTCATCACACAAGTTGCACAGCCGTGAATGCCAAGCTTATGCTCTAAAGACACTGTTTCCACACTGTTTCTCTTGCCAAGACTACCGTCTGCATTGACAAGGTATTTGGGAACCAAAAATAGTGAGATGCCCTTCACGCCCTCAGGTGCATCTGGAAGTCTTGCCAACACCATATGAATTATATTGTCTGTAAGT
>MPLX02367389.1_pt1 | contig 12841 bp, 9 predicted proteins | sample 1617341 | NCBI WGS metagenome assembly MPLX02 (sample SAMN05944804, study PRJNA350692) | marine metagenome | biome: marine; feature: ODZ; material: water; isolation source: 120 m water sample filtered on 0.2 um supor filter | place: Pacific Ocean | collected 2012-04-08 | depth 120m m | reverse complement strand
CTGGCAGCTGCACCAATCAAATCGAGCGAGTTAAACATGCAAGAGTTTCAAACATTCGTTACCCATCTGGAATGCAGTTATACCGGGAAGACCTACCCTGCTGATCAACTGCATGGTTTGTCAGAAGCAGGTAAACCCTTACTGGTTCGCTACGATCTGGACGCTCTCGGCAAAGCCATTACTAAAGACGATCTGAATTCGCGGCTTCCCGAGTTCTGGCGCTATCGAGAATTTCTACCCGTGCGCAGGTCTGAGAATGTGGTACGGCTCGGCGAACTCATGACGCCAATATTGCCTGCTACCAGGATTCAGCAGGAACTGGGTTGTGGTGAAATACTCATCAAGGACGAAGGTCGTTTGCCTACTGGCTCTTTTAAGGCACGTGGTCTGGCACTGGCGGTGGCCATGGCCAAGGAACTGGGTGTTAGACGAATGGCGATGCCAACCAACGGTAACGCCGGAGCGGCGCTAGCCGCCTATTGCTCCAGGGCAGATATCGAGACTTTTGTTTTTTGCCCGGAAGATACACCACCAGTAAATGTCGAAGAAATCGCCTTTCAAGGAGCAAAGACTTTCCTGATCAACGGCTTAATCAACGATTGCGGCAAGATAGTGGGTGAAGGTAAAGAAGCAATGGGTTGGTTTGATACTTCGACGCTCAAGGAGCCGTACCGAATCGAAGGAAAGAAGACCATGGGATTGGAGTTGGCAGAACAGTTAGACTGGAACGTGCCGGACGTCATTCTTTATCCTACCGGCGGTGGTACCGGCCTTATCGGCATGTGGAAGGCCTTTAATGAACTGGAATCGATCAGGTGGATTGGCTCGAAGCGGCCACGCATGGTAGCAGTCCAGGCAGAGGGATGTGCACCAATCGTCAAGGCATTTGAAGAAGGCACCCGCCATGCCGAGCCCTGGCCGGATGCCAGCACCATTGCCTCGGGAATTAGAGTTCCTGCGGCCATAGGTGATTTCCTGATTCTCGATGCAGTGAGAGAAAGCGACGGTTTTGCAGTGGCAGTGAGCGATGCGTCGATCAACGAGGCACATCGAGAATGTGCCGTAAGTGAGGGAATTCTACTCTGCCCTGAAGGGGCGGCTACTCTGGCTGCACTAAAGCAGGAATTACAGACCGGCCGTATCAAATCCGACGAACAGGTAGTTTTGTTTAACTGTGCCACCGGACTGAAATATCCAATGCAGTCATCACATCACACTATCGACCTGACAAAACCCATCGATTACGACTTCATCAGAGAATCCTGAAAACTCGAAACTGCCGGGCTCAGTTTAGCGCTCGGCGTAGCTGCTCGCGGTGAAATTCCGACGTTTCCTGAACGTCTTTTACCAGGCGACAAACTCTCTTGGGTATATTGCTTCCGACCGGTATTTCCCGATGGCAGACAATTCTGTCATCAGGATCCACCGAGGCATTGTATTGCTCCACTTCTGCATCGGTGGGCAGGCGTTGTAGCCCAGACCCTGCTACCGGTTGATTTTCGTCGGACGGAACTACACATGCCGTTAGTAAGCTAAGCAGAGTCAGGATTATAAAGTGTTTGATGCTAGGCATTGTGAAAGCTCAATTGTTACCGATAATCATGGCGTGTTCTTCTGGCGTGAAGAAATATTCTAACTCAATGTTGTCGTGGGTATCCAGCGCACCCGAATCCAGGTGCGGCCTCAGAATCAGTTGTCCGATAGCATTATGAGCGAGTTCTCTGACGAATTCGCTGTCGGGTATTGCCTGCTGAATCAATAACTGCTGTGGCGAAAAATAGGCATCTGAAATTTTGGCAGTTGCTCCAGTGCTATTAACAGCTAACAAACTGAAGTTCGCTAACACTTTAAACTCAGGTGCTAATGACCCACTAGGTGGATTGTGAAATACAGGTATAGCTGCGTCGGGATAGTTTGTTGACCAGGCAATAAATCTGACGGTGGTATCCAATGCTTGTTCTTTCTCTGGTTGCCAATCGATTGCAAGCGCCCAACCGGCAACAATTTCACCATCATCAGATTTAAATTCGTAGCTGGTCATGCCTTTGCGTTTTTCCAGGCTGGCCTGATAGAAATGGATCAGCACAATGTCATAAAGCCATGGGGTAAGAAGTGGATGATCTGTGCCGAGCGTTGCTTCGATGGAGCTGACGGCGCGCCAGTTCAGGTTTTTGGCTGAGATGAGATACCGGGCACTCCGAGGATTAGTGTAATACGCAGATGCTTGTAGATACAGCCGACTGAGTTCTCTGCTTCCTTCGAGGTAATCGAAGATGTTCTGGGAATAGCTGCGCTTATTCAACCATTCGAAATAGGCCAGCTGCTGGTCGGCAGCCTCCCATCTGCCCTGTGCGAGCAGCGACTCAATCAAATGCGATAATGCCGGTCCCTGCAGCGCGGAATGCAGGCCGTTATTGACTTTGACGACCTGAATTGCCTTAGAAAAATCTTGTTCGGCTGATTGAAACTCGCCCTGCTGCATCGCAAGGATCCCCTGCTCCACTAATTGTTCGGCGTAAAACCGTTGATAGTTGTTCAGCCAGGCTTGCTGGCTAATAACAGCTTCCTGTCCATGCGCACTGGTGACCAGCGCTACCAGGGAGATTAGTGCAGCCATAGCTGAGAATGAACGACTCATACCAGCAAAGCTCCAGGGAGGAGGGTTTTTCAGGATACGCTCTAATCCGATTATGGGCAATTGTCTCCGGCCTGTGCCTGCCAAGGATTAGGGCGATAGTCGACCGGCTCGGTGCAGTCATTGATAGGATCCCTAGTTCCTGGCCGAGCATGAGATCAAAGAGTGAAATATGGCTATACTTCAGAGCAGACATTGAGCAGTCCCTAAGCAGGGAATGAACAGACTTCATGAAGCATTGACGTGACGAGACTTTAATCTCAGTTGCGACTGCTACCAGAAAAAATACGACGAGGAACAATGTGAGTAAACAAGACAACACAACTGGAATCGATCTGTATACCTGGGCTACTCCGAATGGACGCAAGGTATCTATTATGCTGGAAGAACTTGAACTACCCTATCGAGTATTCTCTATCGACATTACCAAAGGAGAGCAACACGCAGAGGAATTTGTCGCGTTCAGCCCTAACAACAAGATTCCAGCCATCGTTGATCACGATGCAGGCGTCAGCATGATAGAGTCAGGTGCCATTCTTATGTACCTGGCACAGAAGACTGGAAAGCTGATGAGTCCTGTTGGTGAGAAGTTCTGGACAGAGATGGAATGGCTAATGTTTCAAATGGGGCATATAGGACCGATGCTGGGACAGACCCATCACTTCATTAAATTTAATCCGGGGAAATCTCCCTATGCCGAAGCGCGCTATAGCAAGGAAAATTCCCGGCTTTATCAAGTATTGGAGAACCGCCTGCAAGGCAGGAAGTTTATAGTCGACGATTACTCTATTGTCGATATTGCGACCTGGCCGTGGATATCACGGTATGAATTTCAGCAAATGGATCTTAATGAGTATCCGCGATTGAAAGACTGGTATCTACGTATTGCTGAGCGGCCGGCAGTGCAACGCGGCTATGCAGTGCCGATTGACCTGGAAGTGCCGATTCCGAATTAAATACGATCGCCCAAAAAAGAAGTCGGTTACATGAACCGGCTTCTAAAGGTTGGGACTGAAAACTAATTTGCGAGACTGTCATAAATAATATCGCGAGCAACGTTACCCATGTTGGCAGCTCCAGGCCGGCGTTGACCCTGTGCCTGGATCATGCCAAGCCAGAACATGTCCTGAGTAGGGTCGATCCAAAACCAGGTTCCAGCCGCTCCACTCCAGTAGTAGGTGCCCGCACCTTGTGGGGAATTGGCGGCAACCGGGTCAGAGATAACCGCAAAATCTACACCGAAGCCAACGCCACGCTGTCCTGGCCGTTCGGCATTGCCGCCTAGGTAGAGTTCATCACGCAGGCTGTTGGTGCGCATGATTCGAACCGACTCAGGAGTCAGTAGGCGAGCGTCATCCAGTTCACCTTCGTTCACCAGCATCTGCAGGAAGCGCGCATAATCATGAGTCGACGAAACTAGGCCGCCGCCCCCGGATTCAATTCGCTGCGGATCGAGGTAGCTGGGTCGGTCTGGCCGATGCGGGCGCTGCACGAGGCGATTACGCTCGGAATCCCAATTATGGACTTCGGCGAAACGATCCCGGTCATTCGCCTGTACATAGAAACGCGTGTCACTCATGCCCAGTGGTTGAAATACACGCTGCTCTAGAAAATCACCGAACTTCAGTCCTGACAATTGCTGCACGATGTAACCCTGGATGTCGACTGCCACCGAATATGACCAGGCTTCACCGGGTTGAAACAGCAGGGCAATATCTGCAACTTTGTCGATCAATTGGTCAAGATCATCAGAGGCCAGCACGCCATTATCGCGGAATGCATTATTAACCGGGTCATTTCCGCCGAGGCCGTAACCGAATCCAGCGGAATGATTGAGCAGCTCACGCATGGTGGGCTGACGCTCAAGCGGAACCAGCTCCATGTTGCCGTCTGCATCGTAGCTGGTCATGACCTTGAGGTTGGTGAATTCCGGCACGTACTTGCTGATGGGGTCATCAAATTTCCACAATCCTTCCTCGTACAACATCATTAACGCGACACCGGTCACCGGTTTGGTCATGGAATAGATGCGAAATAGCGAGTCTATCGTCATGGGCGCCTGATCGTCGACGCGAGCCAGACCCGCCGTTTCAAAAGTGGCGACTTCGCCGTCTTTAGCCAGCATCCAGATCATTCCTGCGACGTCCTGATCGGCGACGATTTTCTTCATAGCGTCGTCGAGTGCATCAATGCCGCTTTCGGTAAATCCGGCTGTGCTAGCGCCTGCTTCCTCCGCTGGCCAGGCGTTATCTGCCTGGACGTTTGAGGCAAATAGAATCAGGCTTGCCAGGGCAATTAGCCAGGGGCCGACTCTGTTGTTATGGAATGCAGTGTTAATAGGGATGTCTCCACGTATTTCCTGTTTGTTAATTATTTTGGCTTCTCGTAAACAAGGGGGGGGGGTCGATAGTAACTCGCCGCAGGGGCTGTAGGCCAGAGTAGTCATAGGATTGTTCGGCAGGTCAGTAAGTAAATGAGGGCTCGCCAGCATCTTCCACCGATGCTGATTTATCACCACTGTATTGCCCAAAACCAGAGATTCAAGTCTCACAATCAAGTTCTGCCTCTTTATGGTGCGCAGCAACTTTGCGCCTACTTTATTGCACCAATTTGCGGCGCATCTTCGCCAGGCAATCCACGCAAAAGCACTAAACGTCAATGAATACGTGGATTCAAGCATGTTGGCTCGTTCCTTGCTAAATCAGGGCAGGAAGTAAAAAACACTTTCAACGGCAAGTGATACTTGCCATCTCAAATGCTATTTTTTTGGAGGAAGACATGAAGAGATTAACCCACCTGGCTGCTGGCTTAGTATTGGCATCAAGCGGACTGCTTGCCACAACCGCTTCTGCTGAGGTGTCCTACAATATCGGATGGGCTTCAGAGTATTACTATCGTGGCATCATGCAAAAAAGTTCGTCTGCAAGCGCAGGTATCGATTGGACCGAGGGCGGCTTTTACGCGGGCTCCTGGGCTGCCGATGTTGGTGATGGTACAGAAATCGATGGTTACTTCGGATATGGCATCGAACTGGCAGGCGGATTCACGGTAGGAGTTGGTTTCACCGGTTACTACTATACCGGCGAGTTCGATGATACCTATGAAGAGGCTAACTTGAATCTTGGCTGGGGTATGTTCAGCCTGGAGTACTCTGTCGGTGAATGGGATGGGTTTGGCGCTGATGCAGACTACGATTTCGTGGCGCTGACTATTACCGATGAGAGCGGCATTTATGGAACTTTAGCCTCTTTCGGGGATGATTTCGATGGTGAATACCTCGAGATCGGTTGGGGTACTACGGTTTCCGACTTCGATATCGGTATTGCCGGCATTTTCAGCAGTGACGAGTTATCTGACGAGGTCAACTCATCCGGTGACCCTTCCGAGAGCGAAGCAATAATATTTACTATTGGTATGACCTTCTAGCCTGAATCTGTAAACAGAGTAATGCACATCGAGAAAGGCTCCCCAGGGAGCCTTTCTCTTTTGCCTCGACCGTGTGACTTACCCTCTCTCACAGTTGATTCTCTAGCTGGAAATCACTCCGGCTTTTTTATTGGGCGCTTGTATCGCTGAAGCTTTAGTAGCACTGAAAACCTACAATCTGGCACCAGGCTCCGGAGCTTGGTGCCAGATTGTAGTGTTGCCTCCTTTCGCAGTTGACATTCAGGCTTTATAAAAATACTGTGTATACATACAGTACATTAGACCAATGTCATCATGGCCGAAAAGCCCCCCGCGGAAACCGGGTCCGCCAAGCAGGCGGAGCCTGGTACAGCCTCGCTGCCTCTCTATGCAGAGCTGCACTGCATTTCTAATTTCAGTTTTCTGCGCGGTGCTTCGTTTCCCGAAGAATTGGTAGAGCGAGCCGACGAGTTGGGTTATCGGGCTATCGCCATCACCGACGAATGCTCCCTGTCTGGCGTAGTGCGTGCCCATACGGCGGCTAAACAGCGACACATCAAGCTGATTATTGGCAGCGAATTTGTGCTGGCCGAAGGCTGCCGGTTGATACTGCTTGCCTGCAATCGCCAGGGGTATGGTGCGCTGAGTCATCTCATCAGCTGTGCCCGTAGGGATGCTCAGAAGGGCAGCTACCGCATCGATCGCAAGATGGTGGAGGCAAATCTGCCGCGCGACTGCCTGGCGCTGTGGAATCCGGACCTGAGGCAGTCGCCGGAGTTGATTGCCTGCCAGGCAGTCTGGTTAAGCCGCCAGTTTCAGAATCGGCTGTGGATCGCCGCCGAGTTGCTGTTGCGGGGCGACGATCGCCTGAAGCTGCAACGCCTCGGCAAGCTTGGCGCGCAATATGACATTCCTCTGTGCGCCGCCGGTGGCGTGTACATGCATGACGCAGGTAGACGCATCCTGCAGGATACCCTTACCGCGATCCGGCTAATCCGGCCTATCAGTGAACTGGGCCTCGATGCCGAAAGCAATGGCCAGCGTCATCTGCGTTTGCCGCAACGGCTGGCTAAGTTGTTTCCAGCCGAGCTGCTCGAAGCCACTGTTCAGATCGCCGAGCGATGTAATTTCTCACTGGATGAACTGCGCTATGAATATCCCCGCGAGCTGGTCCCGGATGGGTACACCCCCCACGGCTGGTTGCGGGAACTGACCGAGGCAGGAGTCCGCGAACGCTGGCCGGCTGGCGCCACGCCGAAAGTGCGCAACATCATCGAGCACGAGTTGGCGCTGATCAAGGAGCTGGCTTACGAGCACTACTTCCTGACCGTGCATGACATGGTGGCGTTTGCCCGTAGCCAACACATCCTCTGCCAGGGTCGTGGCTCGGCGGCCAACTCTGCCGTGTGCTATTGCCTGGGCATTACCGAGGTAGATCCGGCGCGGGTGGAGGTATTGTTCGAGCGTTTCATCTCCAAGGAACGTAGCGAGCCACCGGATATCGATGTGGATTTTGAGAATGCCCGCCGCGAAGAAGTCATCCAGTACATCTATAACAAGTACGGCCGTGGCCGCGCTGCCATTACGGCCACAGTGATTACCTACCGCTCCCGCAGTGCCATACGGGATGTGGGCAAGGTATTGGGGTTGGATGAAGCATTGTTGGATCACCTGGCCAAGTCGATTTATTGGTGGGGAGCGAATCTGAAAGAACAATTGAGCGATTCGGATATCGACTATTCCGACCCGGTGATACAAAAGCTGGTGTTCCTGGCTCAGTCTCTCATCGGCTTTCCCAGACACTTGTCCCAACATGTCGGCGGTTTCGTGATCAGCCAGGGCCCCCTCACCCACCTGGTGCCGATCGAGAATGCCTCGATGGTGGATCGTACCGTGATCCAATGGGAGAAGGATGACCTGGAGTCGTTGGGGCTTTTGAAGATCGACGTGCTGGCTCTGGGCATGTTGACTGCGGTGCAGAAATGCCTGGACCTGATCAGTAACTACAGCATCACACCACTGACTATGCAGAAGATTCCTGCTGAAGATCCCAAGGTCTACGACATGATGGGCGAGGCGGATACGGTGGGAGTGTTCCAGATCGAATCTCGTGCGCAGATGAGCATGCTGCCGCGTCTTCGGCCGAGAAACTATTATGACCTGGTAATTCAGATCGCAATTGTGAGACCTGGCCCCATTCAAGGTGACATGGTGCATCCCTATCTGAACCGGCGTAGTGGCAAGGAGGCGGTCACCTACCCCAGCGATGCTGTTAGAGATACCCTGGAGCGAACCCTGGGAGTGCCGATTTTCCAGGAACAGGTAATGCAGTTGGCCATGGTGGCGGCGGGATTTAGCGGTGGCGAAGCCGATCAACTACGCCGGGCAATGGCAGCCTGGAAACGTAAGGGTGGCATGGAGCCGTATCATAACAAGCTGGTGCAGGGCATGCTGGAGCGGGGTTATGAACAGGAATTTGCCGAGCAGTTATTCAGACAGATAAAGGGGTTTGGCGATTACGGCTTTCCCGAGTCTCATTCCGCCAGCTTTGCGCTGATTGCCTATGTGTCATCCTGGCTGAAGCTTTATCATCCCGCAGCCTTCTGCTGTGGACTGCTTAACAGTCAGCCTATGGGTTTTTATCCCCCTGCACAACTTATCCAGGATGCCGAGCGGCATGGCGTAAAGGTATTACCGGCAGAGATAAGCAGCAGCCTTTACGATTGCACGCTGGAGTTCCCCAAGGGCTGCCGGAAACAGAACGACCATAGCCGGTTATGCCTGGACCCCAAACTACGCATTGGTTTTCGCCTGATCAAGGGCATGTCGGAAACCGGAGCTAATGCGATTACCGAAGTCCGGCAGGCAGGAGAATTCGCCAGCATTCAGGATTTGGTGTTCCGTAGCGGCATTAACAAGAAAGACCTGGAGTCACTGGCTGCCTCCGATGCGCTGAAGGGCTTGAGTGGCGACCGTCATCGCGCCTTCTGGCAGGCCAGCGGCGTGGAAAAGGAAGAGCGCGAGAACGAGAGCCAGTCTTTCAGTTTCTTTGCCGACCAGAATTTTGCTGACAGTGATTTCGGAATCGATGTGCTGTTGCCGGTGGCGAGCGAAGGACAGAACATTGTCGGTGACTATACCTCCACAGGCTTCACCCTGCGCCGTCATCCGCTGGCGTTGTTCCGCGAGCACTTGAATAACTACCAGGTATCCACCGCCAGTGACCTGGCAACTATTGAAATTGAAGCCAGCGCCAAGGTAACCGGGTTGGTTACCTGCAGGCAACGTCCTATGACGGCGGCAGGTGTCACATTTTTAACCCTGGAAGACGAGAGCGGCTTCATCAATGTGGTGGTGTGGCCGAATCTCGGTGAGAAGTTTCGCCCGGTGGTACGTCAGGCCATGCTGTTGGGTGTTGTCGGGCACGTGCAGAAAAGCGAAGGCGTAATCCACCTCATTGCCCGCGAGTTGGTGGACTTGAGTCATTGGCTTGGCACCATGGAATTGTCGTCCAGAGATTTCACTTAGGGCAATAAATAGCCCCTATTCTTGCGATAAACGAATAACCATCTATTCTAGATAAGGATGTGAGTAGGAAGTATTGACTACTACGTAAATACAATGTACATATAACAGCAAGGAAAAAGCTAAGGATTGAGGCAGGAACGCCTCATTGCAAAGCGCAGGGACATGATCAGGTTTGAATGGAATCAAACTAAAGGCGAGAACAATTTACGAAAGCACGGCATTTCGTATGAAGAGGCGGTATCAGCATTTTGATACTGAAAACTCGCTCATTGAAGACCGATACCTGTTACTGGGTTGCAGTGTCATGTTTAGAATAGTATTGGTAAGTTACAGTGAATTGGCAGAACACGAAGTGATTAGAATTATTTCTGCTCGTAAAGCCTCGGCTAAAGAAAAACGACATTATCCAAATTGACGATATGAAATCTGAATACGATTTATCAAAGCTTGAATCGCGGCGAACTCCTTATGCATCCCGGCTGAAAAAACCAGTTACGATTCGCATGGGAAATGAGGTAATTGAATATTTCAAGGGAATGGCAGAAAAGTCGGGAATCCCGTACCAGACGTTGATCAATATGTATTTACAAGATTGTGTTATTCAGAAAAGGCAATTGGAAATAAATTGGCCGGCATCCCAGGGCACAAATTCCTAACTAATTTCCTCAACCTCCGTACGCCGTTTTCCTGCCCTGCAATATCAAACTTTATCATCGCATTCATGGTGGCCAGCACGCCTGCAGGACTACGGGTAACCTGGGTCACTTCTGAATCGGGAAAGATGCCAGTGTGAAGCAACCGCCTCTTCCGCATTATCCTTAAACCATAGAAAAGATGTGATGCCTTTCATGACAAGCTCCTTTCTCCAATCAGTTGTTGGAGTGCAATCCAATCATATTGCCATCAGGATCCTTCACCAGCGCAACGAAACCATACTCGCCGATGGACATCTTCTCTCGTTCGAGATTGCCACCGGCAGCGTTGACTCGCCTTGCCTCCACCTCACAATCCTCACAGGCGAAATAAACCAGCGTGCTGTTGCCTCCGGATGGCATGCCGGGAACTTGCAGCAGTGCACCTGTGGTCCCTGATGCTTCAGGATTCTGTGGGAAGGCCAGCATGGCCAGGTCCGGGCCGGGCAATTGTTCCAGGGTTGTGTCGAGTACGGTTTCGTAAAATGCCTTGGCTCGATCCATATCTTGTACATATATTTCGAACCATCTTACTGGATTCATATCCATCGTCTTTTCTCCGCTATTTTCTTTGCAGTCAGTTGCTATTGTTATCACGAAACCAGGGGTCAGAGTAAAAATCCTGAAGAGCACCGGGTTCTATCGTCTACACAGGAGATGGATTTTTACTCTGACCCCCCGTCTGTGTAGTCTGGATTCAGGCGAAATAACCGTGCAGGTACCAGTTTCTATCACCGCTGCGCTCGCGATAAACCCATAGCCTGCTGCCATTGGCTTCCCTGGCTACATAGTAGTCGCGACGCACATCGGTGCCGGACCACCAGAAAGTCTCGATACGTTCGGGGCCACTGACCAGTGAGACAGGCTTGCGGTGATAGAGTCTCCCATTCCTGAGGGCCAGCCGCTGTGGATCCTGTAATAGCCAGAGCGGGCGGGGAATCGGCGTCACCCCTTTTTCCTCCCTGTTAGCCTTGTTGCAACGACTCGCGCTGATGGATTCGCCATAGTCCAGTTGCTGACTGGCGTATTCGGGACAATGCTCTGCCACGCTGTCGATGCATTTCAAGTAATGATCGCCTAGCCTCGCCTGCAATTGTTCCGTGAACTGGTCGAGGCTGCCGTGGTTGTCGTGTTGCGGATTCGGTCTGTCTTCGGCTAACAGGGAATCGCTGTGACTCATGAACGCATCGAATTTCTTCACATCGAGTTTTACTGCGATCACCGGAGCCGGGATGGTCAGCTTGCCGAAGTGGGTTTCCAGCAACATTATCAGGTGTTGCCGTGAGCGGCTGGCCTGACGCAGAGCCATGTCGATTTCGGTGCCGCCGCGTTTTTCATGTTGTAGAAAGATGCGCAGGTGACTGGTACTCAGGTCGCGGCGGCGCAGGAATTCACAGAGTTGGGCCAGCATCTCATCTGCTACCGGCAGCAATCGGTGCAGATTTTCCAGTCCATAGGGAAGCTCGTAACTGGTAGAGAATGCCGGCGGCGGGATGTAATTGCGGGTGGGTTCGGGCGCCTTGCCCAATGCCTTGTTGAGTTCTTTGACAAAGTCACTGCCGAAACGGTTGCGCAGCCCATCGGCCGGCAGCCGCCAGATGTCTCTCAGGCAACGCACGCCCATGTTGTACAGGCGCCGGTTCTGTTCCTTGTCCAGCCGTAAGACGTCAATGGGCAATTGGCCGAGGGCCGAACGCAGATTGTCTTGCTGGTAAACCAGGGCATTGTGACCGTATCTGGCCAGTAACAGGCTGCCGGTGACAGTAGGGCTGGCGGCAGAGAGGAAATGCTCGGGTAATTCCTGCTGGTGTAAGCGGGCGATGAGCTGGGGTTTTAACTTGTTATGTACCGCTTCCAGGCCACCGAAGTACTTCAGACTACTGCGGATTTCGCAGATCAATGCCTGGGGATGAAAACTCACCGTGGCACTGACATGCTGAACCTCACCCGCCAGTTCGTTAAGGGCTTTTGCCTGTCTCGATTCCGGGAGATCCTGTAACTGGGGGAAGTAGAGGGCATACCAGAGGCTGCGGCGTGGTTTCTTTTTCGAGCGCCGGGCCTTGTCAATCTCGGATTCCCTGGCGTTGGCTGACTTCGGCAGTTCAATAATCTGCGCCGTGTCGGGCTTCGATGAGGAGAGCAGGGGGAGTTGGTCTGTGCTGTCGGGATCTTCCAAGGCGCCTCCAGACGGCTAATTATGTGGGTAGAGATTGACTTGCGTAGTCAGCGGTCGGAAGTTGCCGCGGGCTTTGATGACGGTTACCTCAGCCGTGGAAAAATCATCGCCTTTAGATGGGCAATCCTTTATTTGTAGGCGTATTGGTAATGGTGAGTGCTTACTATCACTGTGCTTGAAGAGTACTCCCAGGGTGCTGCCGGTTTCCGCTGCCAGCTGTAATCGGCGCAATACCTTGCCCGGCAGCCAGTTCTGCCAGGCCAGCACCAGCCCGCAATTGCTGGTCTGCAGCGCCTTTTCCATGCTCCACAGCGCGTCTTTGCAAGAAGTCTCCCTTTTCACCACCAGCACCTGGTCAGTATCGATGCCAGCCTGCACCAGGGCAGGGGCGTACAACAGGTAGGG
>MPLX02076216.1_pt1 | contig 12844 bp, 8 predicted proteins | sample 1617341 | NCBI WGS metagenome assembly MPLX02 (sample SAMN05944804, study PRJNA350692) | marine metagenome | biome: marine; feature: ODZ; material: water; isolation source: 120 m water sample filtered on 0.2 um supor filter | place: Pacific Ocean | collected 2012-04-08 | depth 120m m | reverse complement strand
TGTAGTCGCTCACAGCCAGCGGCTGGGCAAGTTAGACTGGTCGTTCATATGACTGGCAGGCAACACGAGGTAGTGTCATGACGCGGGGAGTTGGCGGGTCAGGATAGCCTGTGGTAACACGATGAATCGCATACGCTGAAAATAGGTTAGTCCCAGTGCATCCGCGGCTTCGATCTGTCCCCGGTCAATAGATTGAATACCTGCACGAAATATTTCGGCTTGAAAGGCAGAATCTGATATCGCGAGCGCTAATACGCCTGCTGAAAAAACACCTATGGAGATTCCGGCCACCTGTGGCAAGCCGTAGTAGACCCAAAGAATCATGACTAGGAGAGGTATGGCCCTGATCAGTTCCACATAAGTCCAATTGATGCGTTTGGCGGTTCGATTCTTCGAGATCCCGGGCAAGGCAATCAACAACCCAAGAGCAATCGCAACTACGATCGCGGTCACCGACAGTAAAATGGTGAATTTAAGGCCGCCGAGCAGAAACTTAATGTTGATAATTCCTTGATCTGTCGCAGGAGAGATAACATACCAACCCCAATTTCCGGAACAGCCGGTCAAATAAACTAGCCCGCTTGTCAGCGTTAGCCAGCGCATTGCATTAGCGTTAATCTTTTTCGAGTATGTCATTTGTTTTCCTATGGCAACAAAGACGCTACTAGCCTCACCCAACCTGACGATACATGGATATTTGGGAATCAGAACCATCCATTAGATGGTCTGAGTAAAGATTACATTACCAAATTCTAGGCAGACTGCATTAATCTGCTTACATTTACTATGATCGCACAGAATGTTGTCTGAATGGGGGTAATCTGGATACTGTGCCTGGACGCTTTCAGTAACGGTTGCCAATACCGCACTATTGCCTGCCGGCGGGCCTGTTCGAACGCTGGCGAAAACTCACCACTTGGCTTTAAAAAGCGAGCCGTTCACTCACCGCAGAGATACGGTTTAGCACACTCGAGGAAGGCATAATCAATCAGGCTTCAGGTTATAGCGGGCTATGCACCACAGCGCCCGTAAACCATCTTTCCAGCCGATCTTCTTGCCCTCTGCGTAGGTGCGCCCGGCATAATTGATGCCCACCTCGAATATCCGCAGTTGGCTGCCGTCAGCCTTACGGTAACGAGCCAGGCGTGCAGTCACCTCCGGCTCGAAACCGAAGCGATCTTCGGCGAGCTCGATATCCTGGATGATCTCGCGACGGAAAACCTTGTAGCAGACCTCCATGTCCGTCAGGTTGAGATTGGTCAGCATGTTGGAGAGCAAAGTCAGCGCGCGGTTGCCGACCGAGTGCCAGAAATACAGCACTCGGTGTGATTCACCCCCGACAAAACGCGAGCCGTAGACTACGTCAGCCTCATTTTTTTCTATGGGAGCAAGCAAGCGTGGGTAATCTTGCGGGTCGTATTCCAGGTCGGCATCCTGCACCAGTACCACGTCACCGGTTGCAACGGTAAATCCTGAACGCAGCGCTGCACCCTTGCCACGGTTCACCTCGTGGAACACCGCCAGAATACCCTCCCCTTGTGCCAGGGCCTGGACCCGCTCCCGGCTGCCGTCAGTAGAGCAGTCATCCACGAGGATGATTTCGGTTGCTACCGGCACCTGGCGCACACGTTCGACGATCCGCGCCAGAGTGGCAATCTCGTTATAAACAGGTATGACGACACTGACAATCATCTTGAGGTCCAGTGGATGCAGTGGATAAGGGATATTGTGCCATTAACGCAAGTAGAAAGGAGAATGGGACAAGGGGTTAATGAATTTAAAAATAGGGTTCAACGGTTCGTAAGTTGTTATTGTTATGGCGCACCTGGAGAGATTCGAACCGTCGACTTCGTGCTTGGCAACTGAGATACCCCGGAGTCGGGATAGATATTGCGCTCGATACCGGGTCAGGCTCTGACGCTGCAGGTACAAACCCGCCGTATTACGCTGTTCGAGCGCAGAGTTCGTCTAACCCCCCGACAGCCTAGGCGTTCAGGTGCCGTGGCGTTGCGGCGGTCCTGACTGGTGATCGGCTGCCACCTTCTGCTGCAGAGCTTTTACGACCTTCTCCGGAGTGATGGGGAGATCGTGAATCCGCACGCCAATGGCGTCAGCCACAGCATTGGCGATGGCGGCGGCAGTCGGTGTGATTCCTACCTCGCCCATGCCCTTAGCGCCAAATGGCCCAAGACCACTGCGTGATTCAAGAATGATGGACTGGATCGGGCACATATCCATCGCGGTCGGGCAGAGATACTCACTGAGAGACGGGGTCTGCAGACAGCCGTTCTCATAGATCAATTCTTCACTGAGGGCAAAGCCGTGTCCTTGGGCCGCGCCCCCTTCGATCTGGCCTGCGACAGCCTGGGGATTGATGGCCTGGCCAACGTCGTGGGCGCCAATACTCTTGAGTACCGTGACCTCACCGGTTTCGGCATCCACGGCCACCTCGACCGCATGAGCGCCGAAAGTGTAATCGGGATGCACCCGGCCCTGGCCAGTTTCCGGATCGAGCTGTCCAGCGAAAGGGGCGTGGAAGATAGACAGTTCTGAGCACTGGATCCCGTCGGCGGCGCAGATGGCAACTAGATCCTTCAGCGAAATCGAACGCTTGCTCTCGTCGGCTACCAAGACACGAGAATCCGCTAATAAGATGTTTCCGGGATCGACGCGAAATTCTTTTGCTGCCCGGGCCACCAGGCGCCCGCGCACGGCCTCGGCGGCAAGGCGCACGGCATTGCCGCTCATATACACGCCCCGGGTCGCGGTGCACATGCCGGCTAAAGGTGTGGTTGCTGAATCACTATGGAAGACGGTGATAGTGTCCATGCTTACGCCGAGGATCTCGGCAGTGATCTGTGCGAGGGTGGATATTTGTCCGCCGCCGATGTCCGGCATCCCCGAACGTATTTGTACGCTGCCGTCTAGCTCTATGCCAACCGACCCCTTGGCAGTGTCGCCTATCCAGACCATTCGACCATAGGGTTGTTGATAGGCGGCGAAACCGCGACCGAACTTGAGCGGCCCGTCATCGGGTGTGGGCGGGCCGAGTGCCGCTACCGCCTTAGTCATACATTCGTTGGTCCACACAGCGCTTTCGACCCTGAAACCGGTCACGATGGAGTCCCCACTGTTGAGGAAGTTGCGGCGCCTCAACTCCAGTCGATCGATGCCAAGCACCTTGGCTGCTTCGTCCATTTGCTGCTCGTAGGCTATACAGGCCTGAACCGCACCGAAGCCACGAAAGGCACCGGTATACATGTTGTTGGTGGCGACTGAACGCGAATCGATATGTACATTGTCAACACGATACGGGCCGAACCCAGCCTCGGTCGCGTACAGCAGAACATAGGGAGACATGAATACATACGGGCCTGAGTCAGAGGTAATGTCGATTTTGGCGGCGGTAATCCCGCCGTCCTTGGTGAATCCGGTCGTATGGGTGATGGTAAAAGGGTGCCGTTTGGCATGCCCAAAAAATGACTCCTCGCGGGAATAACACAGCCGTACCGGCTGGCCCGTGGTCACTGTCAGCAGGCCGAGAAACGCCTCTACGGTAATCTCGTTCTTGCCACCGAAAGCGCCACCGACAATAGCCCCGCGAATCCGTACCTTGTTGTGTGGTACGCCGATAACCTCGGCGACATCACGGAAGTGTTCAATGGCTTGGGTGGACGTTCGGATATTTATGATTCCCTGCCGATCGATCCAGGCCAGCCCCGCCTCGGGTTCAAGAAAAGCGTGCTCGAGGAACTGGGTGCGGAAGGTGTTCTCGATGATCGTATCGGCAGCAGCGAATCCAGCATCGATATCGCCTTTGCGGACCTTGTAATGGGCCACAATGTTGTCGCTGCCGAAAATGATCGGAGCGCCGGGCTTCATGGCGACAAATGGATCGTACACTCCTGGTAACGGCTCGAGCTCCACCTCGATAAGGTCGATGGCTTTCTTGGCGATAACTTCCGACTCGGCTGCCACTAAAGCCAGTGGCTCCCCCTGATAGCGCGCGATTTCGTCGACCAGAAGTTGGCGTTCGCTATGCAGGTTTTCAGGACCGCTCACGCCGGGAAAATCGGTTGATATGGCGCCCCTAGGGAGGTCCGGGTAAGTCAGTACGCAGGCGACGCCTGCCAGGCCCCGAGCCTTGGAGACATCGAGGCATCGTAAGCGTGCGCTGGCAAGATGACTTCTCAGTACCTTGGCGTGCAACATGTCCGGCATCAGATGGTCGCCCGCGTAGACAGTTTCCCCGTAGGCCTTACCCGGGGCGTCGACGCGGGGCAGCGATTTACCAATATGCTGAAACGTGATGTTCACAGTGGCCTGCGAAAGAGGTGCCGGCTCGCTCATATCGTTCCTCTTGCCCGTGTATCGCCTTCGTTACCTCAGCGTGGTTGCCCAGTTGGGCAAAGTGATGGCCGTTGATTTTCCAGAAGGTAAACTTGAGAAAAGCTCTGGGTTGGGCAACAATGTCTTCTATGCCAAACTGCCAGTATAGGCTACCCCCGCTGAATAGCCTGGTTGCTGTTGGTGGTGCTCCGCACCACTTCAGTTGTGCCCGCGCCGTTCAAGAAAATATTGAGTCGTGGAAGCGGCACCTGGAGCCGGCTGATGGGAGAAGCTGGTTGATGCCAGGGGCACATCGTCAAGCACCTCGGTAAGGGTGCCGATGAAACGCTGCAACCAGTTGGGGGAGCAGTTCAGATGCTGACTTTGACCTCGGCGCTTTGCCGAGCAGCGGCCACTTATCGGGATAAACTGGCGATCATCGATCCGGAAGGCCAGTTCACCTGGGCTGAGTTCGTTGACCGCATTGCCCGCGCCGCGAGCGTTTTACAATCGCTGGGGGTCGAGCGTGGCGATCGTTTTGGCATAATTTGCCGCAACAGTTTCCGCAACGCTGAGTTGATGTATGCCGGCTACTGGATGGGGGCGGTGCCGGTGCCCATCAACTATCGGTTGGCACCGATAGAGATCGCCGACATTCTGACGGATGCCGGTTGTAAAACCGTTGCAGTTGAACCCTATTTCGAGGCGTTGCTTGGCGCCGATGCGCTCAAACCATGGGCGGCTAGCCCGTTGTGGATTACCCCGCTGGCAACGCCGATCGAGGGGCAGAGTTACGAGGCGCTGCTGTCTGCCGCGGTGCCCGTGCCCGTGTATGCAGCGGCCGAGGATGATGAGGCAGTGCTTCAGTATACCGGCGGGACCACTGGCCGTTCCAAAGGGGTGCGGCTATCGCATAAGAATGTTATTTCGAATGGGCTGCAGGTGGCGAGTACTGTCCATCCGCGTTCGAGTGACATTTTGCTGCATGTTTGCCCGATGTTTCACTCCTCAGATCTGCTCGCCACGGCTTTTACTCTGGCCGGCGCGGCCCACGTCTATCTTCCAGAATTCTCCGGTGATGGTTTGTTTGCGGCGATCGAAAAGCACCACGTTACGTTCGTGATAATGGTACCCGGTATGGTCGTCATGGCTCTAAAAGGGGCAGATATCAGCCGTTACGATCTGTCGTCGTTGCGCGCTCTGTGGTATGGCGGCTCGCCACTTGCCATTGAATGGATCGTTAAGGCACTCGATGCCTTCCAGGTCGCCGATATTTTTCAATGCTATGGCCAGACCGAAGCCTCACCAGCCGCGACCCTGCTGCTCACTGCCGACCACCTGGAAGGGGTCGAAACTGGTAACAGGGAAATCCTGGGTAGCGCTGGCCGGTTGTTGCCAGGTATCGACATGCGCATCGTTGATTCTGAAGATTGCGAGGTTGCGCCTGGTGAGCCCGGTGAGATCGTGATTCGCGGGCCTAATGTTTCCCGCGGCTACCTCAATCGGCCGGCGGAGACCGTGGCCGTCTTCCGTGATGGTTGGTACTATACTGGGGATATCGGGCGCATAGACGACCGCGGCTACCTTCATGTTTTCGACCGCAAGCAGGATATGGTGATTACAGGCGGTGAGAACGTCTACTCCTCGGAGGTAGAGGCTGCTCTCAGCAAGCACCCGAAAGTCCTCGAATGTGCCGTCACTGGAGTACCTGACGAGGCGTATGGTGAAGCGTTGCTGGCTGCAATAGTCACCGGGCCGGGCGAAACCGTCGAAGAAGAGGAGTTGATCGCGCACTGCCGCGATCTTATTGGCGGTTATAAAATCCCGCGACGCTACGTTTTTCTCGATGAGTTGCCAAGGAGCACCTTGCACAAGGTTCTTAAGCACGAACTGCGTAACATTTACGGTGGCTGAGTACGAATGACTGGATCAGCAAAGGCTGCGCTAGAGCTTGGGGAGGCTCTGCGAATCAGCACATGGCCAAGGCGAAGACCGTGAAAACCGTCCCGATGTACTGTTATCAATGCTCGGCGGGACCCGATCTGATGAAGGTCGAGGTTGAGAACTGCCTCGCAACCAGAATTGTTTCTAACTTCGATATTAAGGACCAGCACCCTGGTGGCGGCCGCGTATGTGTCAAGGCCTATGGCCTCATTCAGAAAACCTACAACCCGCATCGGATAAAACAACCGATGAAGCGGACCAATCCCAGAAAGGGCCGCAATGAGGATCCGGGTTTTGTACCCATTACCTGGGAAGAAGCATTTGGGATCGTCGGTGAGAAACTGCGTGAGATCAGGGGCAACAACCTTCTCAACGAGGAAAGCGTTCCGCGTCTCGCTGTGACCACGGGCGGCGGTGGTACGCCAGTTCAGTACATGGGAACCTTTGCTGCTTTTTTGAAGGCCTGGGGGCCGATTGATCAGGGTTATGGTGCGGGACAAGGTGTCAAATGCGCCCATTCCGAACACGTCTATGGCGAATTGTGGCACCGCGCCTTTACCGTTTCACCAGACACTCCCAAAACGAACTACATCATTAGTTGTGGTTTGAATTCTGATGCCTCGGGCGGTGTTGTCGGAGTCCGGCGGGAGGCAGACGCGCGGGCGCGCGGTGTCCGGCGGGTCCAGGTCGAACCGCACATGTCGATTACCGGGGCCGTCTCCGCAGAGTGGGTGCCGATCAAGCCCAAGACGGATGCGGCGTTCCTCTACGCCCTTATCCACCGCATGATCATCGAACGGCAGTTTGAAGAGACTTGCGATATCCCTCACCTCAAACAGCGCACCAATTCACCCTATTTGATTGGGCCGAATGGATGGTTCTTGCGCGAGGAGCAAAGCGGTAAACCACTGGTGTGGGATCTCGCCGACCACCGAGCGAAGCCCTTCGACGCCGAGATCGGCGACCCGGCCCTTATGGGCAGCTACCCGGTCTCTGGGATCGAACACGGTGCCGACAACGAAAAGTTTTTGCACCAGAGTATCGAGACCAGGCCTTCATTCCAGGTTCTGCTCGAACACATGAAACCATACTCAGCTGACTGGGCGGAAGTGGAGTGCGAGATACCAGCCGCAACGATTCGACGGATAGCCGATGAGTATGTGTCTCAGGCCTGCATTGGCGAGACTACCGAGATCGAGGGTCAAATGCTGCCCTATCGACCAGTTTCGGTAGTCCTCGGTAAGGGCATCAATAATGGCTGGGGCGGTTACAGCTGCTGCTGGGCACGCACCATGCTCGCCTGCCTGGTTGGTGCGCTCGAGGTACCCGGTGGCACGCTCGGCACTACAGTCAAGCTGTTTCGCCCGGCCGCGAGTCGCGTCGGCTCGGTCGTTCCGGGTGAGGATGGGTTCATGCGCTATTGCTTCAACCAGACATCATCCAACGAATGGAAGCGTAACCCAAGTATCAGGAACGCCTACGATACGCTGATTCCGTTACTTCCGGACTCGCCTTGGTCACCGGGGCTTGGGCCTGCTCACCTGCCTTGGTTGTTTCAAAAGGAGGCACCAAAAAACTGGCCGCGTACGACGCCGCCCGACATGTGGATCTGCTGTCGGACCAATCCGGCGGTCAGTTCATGGAATGCGCCCGAGGTCGCAAATCGCCTCGCGGAGTTTCCGTTCATTGTGGCGTTTGCTTACACCATGGACGAAACCAATCATTTTGCCGATGTACTGCTGCCAGAGTCGACTGACCTTGAGAGCACCCAGCTCATTCGCATCGGTGGCACCAAGTTCTCGCAAAATTACTGGCACCATGAAGGCTGGGCGATTCGACAGAAAGCTATCGAGCCGCTCCACGATACGATGGACATCTCGGACATTGTCGCCCGGTTTGCGGTCGAAGCCGGCCTCGTCACCGAGTATGTTGCGGCGATAAATAGCGGTGCTGGGGGAACGCGGCTCGCCCGTGAAGACAAGTATGACTTCTCGTTGCCCACAGACGAGGTTCCCACCAGCGAACAAGTTTGGGATGAGGTCTGTAAGGCCGCTAGTTGGGACTTGAGCGAGGGCAGGGAGGTACACGATCTTGCCTGGTTCCAGGAGCACGGTTTCATGCTGAAGGATTTTAGCGAGATCGACTGGTACCTTCACCCGGCTATGAAGAGCCAAGGCCTGCGCTATGAGTTTCCCTATCAGGAGCGGCTTACCCGCCACGGCCGTGAACTATCACACCGGCTCGGTGAAATCGGCATCGATTGGTGGGAAGAGCAACTTGCTGAATACGAATTCCTGCCCAGTTATAGGCCCTATGCCGACATCTGGCTCAACTATGCGGCCGAGTACGGCCGCGATCCCGGTGACTACCCGTTCTGGGCCGTCACCGCACGCTCAATGCAGTACGCATGGGGTGCCAATGCCGGAATCCCAATAATTAACGAAATTGCCAATAACATTGCCGGTCACAAAGGGGTGATCCTCAATCGGACCCGGGCGCGGGAGCTCGGCATCGGTGAAGGTGACAAGGTCGTGATCGAATCGGTCACCGGCATCACTGAGGGCCGGGCGGTATTACGAGAAGGCATCCGCCCCGATACGGCTCTGATGATTGGCCAGTTCGACCACTGGAAGACACCTTTTGCCAAGGACCTCGGGTTACCGAGCCTCAACTCGGTGACCGATCTATCACTCAAGCTTACCGACAGTACGGGTAGTGGTGCCGATCTAATGCGGGTGCAGGTTTATCGGGCCCGCGATCAGCGCCACAACCAAGGTCAAGCGACAGGATGAGTGCAGCACCATCGATGCCATCTGTGCAGACACCTCAGTCGCCTGCTGCGCACGGTGCGAAGCTTTCTTCCACCCCCCGCTGGGGTATGGTGATTGACCTCAACCGCTGCGTTGGTTGCCAGACCTGTACTATTGCCTGCAAGCACGCCAACGACACCCAACCGGGTGTCCAGTGGCGACGCGTCATCGATGTTGAGTTCGGAACCTTTCCCGACGTCGAGCGAGTTTTCATGGTGGTCGGGTGTCAGCATTGCGCTGAGCCGCCGTGCGTACCGGTGTGCCCGACCGGTGCTACCCGGCGGCGTGACGATGGGCTCGTTACCATGAATTACGACCAGTGCATCGGTTGTGCGTCGTGCGCCGTGGCCTGCCCTTATCAGGCGCGCACCATCGCCCACGGCCACAGTTGGTATTACGGTGTGGAAACGGCCCAGGAAAACCACAGCCGCCACCGTGAGCGTGAAGGTGTGGCGCAGAAATGCACCTTCTGCATCGACAAGATAGACCAAGCGATGGACCGAGACCTCACACCGGGTACCGACTGGGATGTCACGCCCGCCTGTGCGGCCAGTTGTATTGCTCAGGCAATCCATTTCGGCAACTTGAATGATCCGGCCAGCAACATCTCACAGCTCGTGCGAGATGAACCCTCTTTCCGCATGCACGAGGAGTTAGGCGCCGATCCACAGATCAGGTACCTTTATTCAACTCCAGCGGTACCAGGCCGCGACCTCATGCCTGAGGATCTCGGCGATGGCCAGTTGGATGATCCAGAGAATGCTCTGGTGGGCAAGCGGCAGCAATTTTGGGACTGGCGCGCGGCGATGAACTGGTGTCTTGGGGGTCTTTCCTCGGGCGCGGTGGCGATGTTGTGGCTGTGGTCGTTATACACACCGATTGTGCCCGCAAGCCACGCCGCGTTTAATTTTCTCCTCGCTATCCTGATGGCGGTGGGGCTGTTTTTCGTCTTTCTAAAAATCGGGCGAAAATCGCGCTTTTGGCGGGCAATTCTTCGGCCGCAAACATCGTGGATGTCCCGCGAGCTCTGGGCGGTTCTTCTATTTGGGTCGGCCACGTTAATCAGCCTGGTCTGGCCGCACGGCTTCTTCTTCGCCTGGGCTGGTGTCGCCGCACTTTTGTTTCTCGTATGTCAGGCCAAAATCCTCCAAACCGCTAGAGGTATTCCTAATTGGCGTTTGCCACTGGTGCCGTGGATAGTGATCGCAACGGGCCTGCTTGAAGGTACCAGCCTGCTCGGTCTCATTGCCGCAAGCCAACTCCCAGCTCCTTTCATGGGCGGAAGGGATACAGTCGGACTCGTTCTACCGATTGCCGGGGTCGTCATTGTGCTTCTAAATGCGGGCCTGTGGACCGGCTACCGGATGACCGCCCGGGCTGCTGGGATCGGTCCTGGTTCACGGGCTGTAATTGCAAAGGCAAGCCTATCCTTGGACTTAGTGGGTCACGGTTTGCCACTGCTCATGTTTTTGTTGGCGTTCTATATGCCGGGCTCGGCTGCGGCTTTCTTGGTCATTGGCGGTGTCGCAGCTATTGTCGGCGGCATTTTTAAGAAGTTCACGTTGATCGTTCGCGCCGGCTATCAGCAGGGTTATGCGCTCGCGATGTTGCCGCAGCGCGGATCAGGCACTAAAGCCGCGTCCGGATTATCCAATATCAAATCTTCACCCGCTTCCACCAGGGTTTACGCCGCTTCCGGTTTTTAATGGGGCGGAGAAGAAAACTGGCATAGTGCTCATGGTTTTAGTTTTGGTGCTTTTTTCAGCCGCCAGTTTCATCATAATTCATTTGCCAAAGGCCCGATCCTTACACTCCTCGTCATGACCGATACCGCAGCCAATCGTTACGATTCGCGAAATATCAAGATGATGGAGCTGGTCTACGGCAAGGGTTACCTGTCCGCTGGTGGGGATGAAGAAGTGGCGCGCATCGTCTCCGCCGTCACGATCGAAGGAAAAGGCGTACTCGATATTGGTTGTGGCCTGGGTGGGGCAGCAGTGACCCTTGTCAGAGACCACCGAGCGCGACACGTACACGGGCTTGATATTGACAGCAGGGTCATTGAGCGGGCAGTGGAACTGGTCGAGGCGGCCGGTGTTGCCGAGCAGGTTACTTTGACCCAGTTCGGTGGCGGCGTTCTCCCCTATGCAGATAACAGTTTTGAGGCGGTCTATGTCACGGCGACCACCTGCCATCTCGAAGACCTGGCTGGTTTTTTCCGGGAGTCTTACCGGGTACTGCGCGCCGGTGGCTGGATCGTCGGTGGCGAATGGTTCAAGGCCGCAGATAATGCCGCTTTTAAGCGCTGGGACTCTCTTTTGCGACAACAAGGTCTCAACTTCCATTTTGTCTCCCGTCAGCAGTTTGAAACTGCGCTGTCTAGCAACGGCTTCGAGCCAGGGTCCGCTATCGATCGTACCCAGGCAACGAGCGAGCTTACCCACGGTTATTTGCGCCGTGTTGAAACTGATCTTCGGGAGGAGCTGCTGACGACACTGGGCGCTGAGGGTCTCGACTCATTTCTGGCCTGGACCCGCTCACGCTACGATGCTTTAGCTAATGGTGGTATGTATTACGGCCATTTCCGGGCGCGCAAACTTGCAATTTGATTCAACACCTCCACCTGTTTTGCTTGAGTGGCCACTTAGATGTTTCAGTTATTCAGCGACAATATTGAGATCTTCATGCCATGAAGGATAGCTTGATCGCGGGCATCACGGCGCAGCGGCGCTTTGAGATTGACCAGGCGCGTACCATCGATTTCATGGGCGATGAAATGCGCATCTACGCTACGCCGGCACTGCTGCGCGATATCGAAGTGCATTGTCGTGATTTCCTGCTGGAGCACCTTGATGAGGGCGAGGACACCGTCGGCGTCCGCGTTGAACTCGACCATTTGGCGGCGACGCTTCTACATATGTGGGTTGACATCACGGCAAAGGTGGTCGAGATAGACGGCCGGCGTATAACCCTTGAAGTTGAGGTGACAGACCCGCTCGAAGTTGCGGCCAGTGCCAAACACGTGCGCTTCGTGGTCGATGTAGAAAGACAAGGCCAGCGCCTTCAAGCCAAGGCCGCCAAGGTCGCTGAAAAAGGCTGATGGTTATCCCGCTGTGCAATTTCTATCCGCGGTTGTCAGTCTTACGCTTAACCCGTATGCAAGCTGGCAAGGCAAGTGCTCAACCTTTTATCCCAGCATGAGTCACCGGCTGGCTGGCTCGATTTAGAAATCATTGAGGCGAGCCAAGGCTTCGGCCTCGAGTGCTGGATCAGGGCTTCTGGATGAATTCGAAGGTGATGCCGTCGGCGTCGCGTAAGTAAACTACCCGGCCGCCCTTATTTGGGCCCTGATCCACCGTGACGATCTCGGCAACAGGCAATACCTGGTGGCGTGCGGCTGCTGTCAGCACGGCGTCGAGGTCTTCGACGTCGTAGGCGATATGCGAAAAGCCGGTGTCACACGGCCGGGGACGTACCGCAACACGATCTTTGGGATCACTGTATTCGATCAGTTCGATGCTGTGACCCGGGCCTCGCACGTAGGCGATCATCACTTGTGCGCCGGGAATGCCGGTGACTTTTTCTATTACCGTCTGTGCGCGGGGCGCCTTAGAGGTTACCTTGAAGCCTAGCGCGTCGCGGAAAAACGCGATGCTGCGATCCAGGTTCGAGACCGTAAAACTCGTGTGATTAGTGGCGAGGATGTTCATGTGGGCCGCTGGTATGGTTGTGAAGGGAAAGTCGGTCCGTGTTTTATAGAG
>MPLX02286952.1_pt1 | contig 12928 bp, 11 predicted proteins | sample 1617341 | NCBI WGS metagenome assembly MPLX02 (sample SAMN05944804, study PRJNA350692) | marine metagenome | biome: marine; feature: ODZ; material: water; isolation source: 120 m water sample filtered on 0.2 um supor filter | place: Pacific Ocean | collected 2012-04-08 | depth 120m m | reverse complement strand
CTGGAATTTCGTGGTAATTCCGGCCGGGGCGCCCCCACCCCAGGCAATCCGGCAGGGGTGACGGGTGTCCATAACAGTCGCCTTCTGCCGTAACAGCATCTGTAGGATTCCGCCCAGAAAGTGGATCTGTGTCGCGCCAGTTTCTCTCACCTGATCCCAAAACCGGCTCACACTGAACCGATCGACCAGAGCCAGTTGGACACCGACACCCAGGGCCAGTGGCAGTAACTGCAGAGCCCCGATGTGGTACAAGGGCTCCCAAACAAGAAAGATGTCCCCTGTTACAGCACCGGACGCCTTGGCGCTGGCGAACGCCGAAGCACGCAACATTTTGTCTGTCACCTTGACACCCTTTGGGGGTCCAGTGGTCCCAGAGGTATACATGATAGAAATAACATCAGAAGGTTGTACATCGGCCGGGCCTGGATAATCCGATCCTTGACCCTTGAGCGCGTCCTGATCCATCGACCACTCAAATCCTTCGGACGCCTTATGTGTCACGCACAGCCTTTGCTGAACAACCCCTTCTTGAGGAGGCAAATGCGTGACATACCGATCTTCGACAATGATCAACTTCGGTCTGGAGTGTTCCACGAGATAACGCAGGCTGTCGTACCGAAGCCTTGTGTTGACCGGAACGTGGATAGCGCCGACCCAGACCAGTGCAAAGAAGAGCACCAGGTTGTCCAGGTGATTATCAAGCATGACCGCCACCCGGTCTCCCGGCCTCACGCCCTGCTTGGCCAGCAGGTATGCTGTTTGCCTCGCCTTGTCCCGCAACTCTCGAGTACGAATCTCTTGACCCTCGAAACTGGCGAAGGAGCGCCCGGCAGAATGTTCCGCATTCTGCTCAAGGAGACCAAGAATCGTTTGCGAGTCACTGATAAAGGCCATCGGTCAACCACTGATCTCGAACAGTTTCCTCGGATACTGCGTCAATACCTCGCACCCATGGTCTGTCACCAGGACGCTCTCGCTGAAACACATCCCATACTCCTCGTCGAATAGTGTCGGTACACAGTGAAACGTCATCCCGGCTTTCAGCACGGTGGGATCCTCAGGTCTCAAAGCAAGAAATCTGCCTTCGGACCAGTTGGGTGGAAAGCCGATTCCTATGGCGTAGCCCGTTCTATGGGCAAATCGACCAGACACTTCGCTTTTCTCAGCGATTTCCCGACACCTGCTGTCGACCTCGGCCGACGTCACTCCGGGACGGATGCTGCTGATCGCCTGCTCAAGAACCTCCAGAATGACCGCCGACATATCCCGCTGTTTCGAGTTTGCCTTACCGACCACCGCAGACCGCGCGACGATCGCGTGGTAGCGGTCAATACAGCCTGCCGATTCCAGGAGCACCACGTCACCTTTTTCCAGAACCCTACGCTTCCACGTTGCAAAACACAGGGCCGTTCGCTCACCGCTGACCACCAGTGGGGGATGCCCCAGATACTCGCTGCCCGCTCCGATGGCAGCGCTGTGCATTGCAGCTGCGAGATCGTTCTCGGTAGCGCCGACCCGGACCGCAGCCAGCGCTGCGTCCAGCCCAGCCTCTGCTGCGCGAGCCGCCTTTCTCATCCGACTGACCTGTTCCTCTGACTTGATGATCCTGAACGGCTCGATGTGATCGTTCCATTGCACCAGTTCCGACGCGCAACCGCCCTTCAGTTCCAGATAGTCACGCACCGTCATATACCAGGCACCTGTTTCAATCCCGATGGCTTCGCCGCCCGGGAACAGACCGTTGACCAGGCCAAGAAGAACATCAATCGGCGACCGATGGTCTTCGATTCCTTCAAATCGTGACAGAGTTGGCGTGACAGCCGCGAGAAAGCCATTTACCTGTCTCGAAACCAGAATCGGCTTGTCGTCGGCCAACACCAGAAGACACTGGAACGTGAAGTAGCCTATGGTCTGAAATCCAGTCAACCAGTAGATATTTTCCGGGTCAAAAAGAATCCCGCCGGCAAGCTGTCGACGTGATAGATCCCGCTGAATAGCATTCAGCCGAAGCTGATATTCAGATTCTGGAAATGTCAGTTCTTGGCCGGATAAAGGGCGTCCCATTGTGTTCTCCTGATATTCACGACGTAGCTCCCCTTCTAGCGACATACAGCGTGGTGAGTACGATCACTACTGCTCCAGCTATTGTCCAGTAGTCGGGGATCTCAACAAAAAACACATAACCCAGAATTGCCGCAAACAGCAGCCGGGAGTAATCAAACGGCGCAATCACAGACATATCTGCAAGTCTACAAGCACGTATAAAGCTCCATTGGGTTTGGACACCTAACCCAGCGACACCGATGAGTCCGAACCACTCAATAAGAGAAGGATCCTCCCATCTCACTAGAGCCGGCACTGCAAGAATTACGATTGCGACAATCGGAAAGTAAAGAAGCAGGTGTACAGCCGATTCTTTATTAGAAAGAGTCTTGATCAAAATTGCCGCCAGTGCGTGAAATAATGCCGCAGCCAATCCAGATAGCGTCGCCAACTCCATCGTCACTTGAGTTGGACGCATCATAATCAAGACACCGCAAAATCCAATGACCGTCGCGCACCAGACCCGCCATTCCGGTTTTTCTTTCAACAGACCCCAGGCAAGTACCGTTAGAAATAATGGCATAGTGAACGAATAAGAAGTTGCCTCAGCCAACGAAAGCCTGGTTAGGGTATAGAACCAGCAAAACATAGACAATACACCGGCGATCGCTCTGAGAATATGAAGCTTGATGTTCCCGGTATAAATCCGAACGCTCGGGCGCAGTAGAAGCGGGAGCACCATCAATAACCCAATTGCACCGCGCAGGAACATGATCTGTATGCTCTCGATATTTTGTCCCAGCCATTTAACCAGTGCACTCTGAACGGCCATGCCGACAACAGCTGTCATCAGCCAGGCAGCGCCCTTCAGGTTCCCAGTCAATGTCCGGAGCAGGACGTCACCCGCCCGGCCATTCTTGACTTTGGCTGATTGGGATCATTCTGGGTACGATCCCAATTGCTTCTGGTTGTGCTGGACAGGGTGGCATAAGGCTGTGGGTACGATATGCAGTGATTTCTTTGAACGCACCCCGAGCCACTACCCGGGCCCGAAAACCGGATGATCGACACCGACCTCAAGTGCAGCTTTATAGGCTATGATTGCTGCAGCCAGATCTCCAATCGCCATACCCCGAAACACAAAAAAGCGCCTGCCGGCTGATTCCGGAACCCCGAAAGTATTCAAGACAAGTTCCGAGATGTCCTGATTCACACGCGATGGTTCAACCAGTGGGGCCTTGGAGAGCCGATCCTGCTCACGGTCGTCGATACAGACCCAGTCGTTTGGATCCAGCTTCTGCAGAGACCACGATCGTCCGCAGTCGACTAGTCCTCCAAAAGAAGATCTCGGCAATCGGTTGGGATCCAGAAATGGCTTGAAACCCTCAGCATCAGGTACCGAGGAGATGACGACATCGCTGTTTTCAAGCACCTCTTCAGGATGATTCGGAATCCAGGTTCGAATACCAGGCGCGTCGATCTGATCTGCGAAGCGTTGGGAACTTTCCGAAGTCCGACTATAGATCCACACCTCCTCGACGGGAAACATCTCTCGAAAGGCCGCAAGGTGGCTTCGAGCCTGAACCCCGGCACCAATGAAACCCATCCGCCTACTATTGGGCGGCGCAAGGCGACTGGCCGCCAGAAGGGTGATCGCTGCAGTTCGTACACCGGTGAGCCATCCACCATCAATCAGGGCGACGGGTAGGGCACTCGCTGTATCGAACAACGTCACAGTGGAGCCGATGTGGGGTAACCCACGCTTTGCGTTATCGGGTGACAGCCCGACCGCCTTGATGGTCGCGTAGGCCGGGCGCTCCGAGACAGCCATCATGGCCTGGAAAAGATTTCCCGAGTAACTCGAAAAGCTCAACTTTGGCAGGCTAGCAGCATCCCCCTCATAGCGGACCCGCAACAGGACTTCGATCAGGTCCGCGATCGACCTGCAGGATACTGCGAGGGTGGAAAGCACCTTCTGATCAAGCAAAAGGGGGGAACTCATGGTCTATTCACACGGCTGTCGAATTCCTCAGCCCAAAGCGCGTTTGGCACTCTGGATCTATACGACGAGTCCACTCGAATCTGCACCAGGTATTCGTCAGAACTCACCATTCATAATTCTCAATCAGAATCGGGCCAGATCAAACCCCAAAATATCCACCTCAGGCCGGTTGCTGGCTACACGATCGGCCATAATCGTCGATCTTGTTCCTCACAAATCGAAACGATGTCAAGCCATAACGCCCTCGCAGGCCAGCTGGAACCCATGCCTCGCGGACAATCCGTCTAATATGACACTGTCTATCCCGGCCTGTCATTCCGGCCTCTAGGGTTCCGAGTTTTCAGTTGACCTCCTCGCCAACAGGTTCCAATCTTTGTCTCGAACAACTGCTAGACCTTGCCTGGGCCTTCAAAAGTCCGCATAGTCAAAATTTCAATCCAAGAAAAATCGCACACAAGCCAAGGAGGCAATCATGCGTCGCCCTTTGCGAATTGCCCAGATCGGGCACCCTGTTCTTCGAACACCCACCCGTACACTGACCCGGGAAGAACTGAAGACCGATGAGATGCAGGATTTTCTGGACGACCTGGTCGAGACGATGCGCGAGGCCAATGGTGCTGGCCTGGCCGCCAACCAGGTCTACCAGTCGCTCAGGATCTGTGCTGTAGAAGTGCGGGAAAACTCGCGTTATCCCTACCGACCCAATATTCCCTTAACGATTCTGGTGAACCCAGTACTGACACCGGTTGGCGACGCGATGTTCACCAATTACGAAGGCTGTCTGAGCGTACCTGATCTCAGGGGTCAGGTGCGTCGCCACTGCGAAGTAGACGTCCAGGCATGGGATCGCAACGGCAAAGCTATTTCGACGGTCGTCAAGGGTATGACCGCAGCCACCTACCAGCACGAAGTCGATCACCTGGATGGGAAGCTTTATCTTGACCGCATCGAAGACCCGACCAGTATCGTGACCCTGGAGAATTTTCAGCGTTACCACATGAACAAGGTTGCCGAAGACGTGGCAGCCCTGATCGAGCGCTACGGCAGCTAGCAAGCCCATGAGGATCAAAACAAAAGGCCAGCAGACCCTAAGTTTCCAGGAGATCAGGTATGCGTTCAGGTGAGAGAGGCGACTTCCCCATCTCGGCCCTGGATCGGGAAGGACCCAGTGTTCCGTATACAGGAAGCCTGCTCCATCGTGCCGATCGCAATCGCGAAAATTCAGACTGGCTTGAATCGTGCCGCCGCCATCCGGCAACCCGTTACCTGCCGTTCTGGGACCTCAAAGTCGCGATGTGCCGGGAACCGCTTCCCGACCTCTACTGGGTCGCCGCTGACCAGTTGCCCGATCAGGTTACGGCTGAGAGCTCAAGCATCTTTCTGGGCCTTGATCAGAATGACAACGCCTGTTTCACGGCTTCAATCGGAGAGGAGGCCAGAGTTCTCCTCGAGCCCAGCGGCGCTGGTTTCGTGGATGCCCGGTCAGCCGCTGCACAACTCGATGACGGCCGTGCCGCCATCGTGGCCCAGGCCCGATCACTTCTAAACTGGAACGCCCAGAACCCCTATTGCGCTCGCTGTGGTGCAGCCACGCATCCCCAGAATGCAGGGACTCAACGAAGATGCGTGTCCACTACCTGTAATACAGTGATATTCCCGCGTGTCGATCCGGTCGTCATCATGTTGGTGGTTTCAGCTGATGGTCAGCAGTGCTTACTGGGTCGGAACCCGGGCTATCCCGGTAATCTGGTTTCCGCGTTGGCGGGTTACATGGAACCGGGTGAAAGCATTGAAGAAGCTGTTCGACGGGAGATCCTGGAAGAAGCGGGCGTCGAGGTCGGTGCGGTCCGTTACTTTACAAGTCAGCCCTGGCCGTTTCCGGCGACGCTGATGATTGGCTGCTTTGCGGTTGCGGAATACATGGCACTGGATGTCAACTACGACGAACTGGAATGGGCCAGGTGGTTCGCCAAGAACGAGGTTCAGGCACTTTTTACAGGCGACCATGAAGAGGTATCCGCACCACGACCGATCGCCATCGCTCACCACCTGATCAAGCACTGGCTGGCTTACGGCCTACAGGCCAGCTCTGATTCTTCCTAAACCATCAAGGCCCGAAGGCTCTCGACACTCAAACCACCTACAAGGAGCAACCGTTGAGAATAGAAACAGGAATTCCAATCGACAACTGGCGAGCTGCAGGCCCGGCAGCCGCAGCAGCAGAGGCCCTTGGCTTCGATGGTGCGCTGACTTTTGAGCTCGCCAGCGATCCGTTCATACCACTGGCCTTTGCTGCCGTCGCGACCGAACGAATCCAGCTCGGCACGGCCATTGCGGTCTGTTTTCCGCGCAGTCCCATGGTGATCGCCACTACAGCTTGGGACCTACATGTGCAGTCCTCAGGCCGTTTCACCCTCGGTCTGGGAACCCAGGTCAAAGGGCACAATGAGCGGCGTTTCAGCGTACCCTGGTCACCACCGCATCCGCGTCTCAAAGAATATATCGGAGCCCTGCGTGCCATATGGCGCTGCTGGGAATTCGGTGAGAAGCTCGATTTTCAGGGTGAGCACTATTCCTTCACCTTGATGACACCTGAATTCTCGCCGCAACCATCGGGCCTTGGACCCATCCCAATCACCATAGCCGCTGTCAGACCAGCTCTGCTGCGTCTTGCCGGTGAGGTGTGCGACGGCGTTCGGCTACACCCTTTTGCGACCCGCAGGTACGTCGAGCAGATCGCCCTGCCGGAAATCAACAAGGGCCTGGCTCGGACCGGACGTGAGCGCAACGCTTTCGACATCTGGGGTGGTGGGTTTATCGTCACCGGTAAGAACGAGGCCGCTCTGAATGCAGAGCGTGAAAAAGTTCGCTACCGCCTTGCTTTCTATGGTTCGACCCGTACTTACCATGATGTTCTGGCACTCCACGGCTGGCAGGACCTGGGGCTCAAGCTGCACGAGATGTCCAGAAAGGGCCAGTGGTCCCAGATGGCGGCCGAAGTGCCGAACGAGGTGCTTGAAACCTTTGCTGTCGTCGCGACCTATGACGACCTTCCGCAGAAGGTCAAAGCCCGATACGGTGGTCAGACCGACAGCCTGACTCTCACCATGCCTGAAGATATTCCTGACGGCGAGGTGCGTGAACTGTTACAGGATATTCGTACCATCGGTAGGACCTTCAAAAGCTTTCCAAGCACATGGTGATATACGATCGGTCGCGACTGATACGGAAAAAATATCCAAACACTCCTCCACAGACCCATCGACAGCAGCGTTAACGCAGCACAATGAAGGAATCGAACTTATGAATCTTGAACTTGAAGGAAAAGTGGCGATCATCACCGGTGGCAGTGACGGAATCGGAAAGGCTGCCGCGCTGTCATTGTCACAGGAAGGGGCTCACGTTGCGATAGCCGCTCGTGATCAGGGTCGTCTGGACGATGCGGTTTCCGAAATCTCGGCTCAGACCGGGAACCCAGTGATCGGCATATCAACCGACGTGCGTGACGAGTCTTCAGTTGTTTCTCTGATCGCCCAGGTTACCGATAAGTGGGACGGGCTCGACATACTGGTCAACAACGCCGGCACCTCATCAACGTCCAGGCTCGAAGACATGTCGAATGAAAAGATGACTGCAGATATCGAACTCAAGGTCTATGGCGCGGTGTACGGCACGCGGCACGCCTTGCCCTATCTAAAGCAGTCTCAATCGGCCGTGATCATCAACACCACCACCCCGGGTGGCAAGGCGCCAGGTGCCGGAACGCAGCCGACTGCACTGTCACGGGCAGCCGGCATCTCACTGACCAAGACCTGGTCCAAGGAACTGGCAGATTTCAACATCCGGGTCAATACGATCTGTATCGGACTGATCAAAAGTGGCCAGCACCGGGCCTCGTGGGTCCGCGCACACGAGAAAGATCAGAGTTATTCCCTCGATGACCACTGGCAGGGCATGGCGATCAACGTGCCACTCGGCCGCGTCGGCGAAGCGATGGAAGCCGGCGACGTGATTTGTTTCCTGGCATCTCCACGGTCGAGCTACGTGACCGGTGCATCCATCAACATCGACGGTGGTATGTCCCCGGTTGTTTGAGATAAGACAGAAATTCGTGGCTGACATCACTGCCAACTCGGCAAATGACCACACTGAAGTTGACCGATTAATCTTCAGTCCCTCAATCATTCAGGGCCATAGGTGAGATTTAATTCCAATAGTTGATAAGGATAAGCCTCGCAAACTCAAGGCCAATGTATCTAGCAACAATTTGGGTTGGCAGAATACCCCCACCGAGGTATTCGCCTAGTTAGTACAAAATATCCGGTAGCCACAAAGCAATTTGTGGGAAGATGACCAGTATGACGGCGGTCGACGCCAATAGTAGAAAAAACGGGAATGCAGCCACAGCAACTCGCTCAATTGGTTTGCCCGATAACGCTTGTAGAACAAAAAGGTTAAAGCCGACAGGAGGCGTTACCTGAGCCAATTCAACGGTAATGACGAGAAAAATTCCGAACCAAATTGGATCGTAACCGGCAGCTATGATGAGCGGCAAGGTAATCGGCAGGCTCATTACACAAATCGACAATCCTTCCATGAACAGACCCAACACCAGATAAAAAATTCCAATCATGAGAATCAACCCATAGGGGCCGGGATCCAGCTTGACAATTAACTTGGAGATTTCCTGAGGAATGTGGAGAAACCCCATGGCCGACGACAACACCCCAGCTGCGACCAGAATTGAAAGCGCCATACATGTGATCCGAACCGCCCCGCCCAGCGAGTCGATGAACACTTTCCAGGTTAATTGTCTCAAGACAATCGTGATAGCCAATGTGCCGGTCAACCCTAATGCTGCAGCTTCCGACGGGGTCGCAAGACCACTATAGATTCCCCCTAGGACTAACGGGATCAGGACCAGTATCGGTGACATGAGTCCCAGACCACGCAGACGATCGCGATTCGTATAGCGTATTTCAGAACGCTTTGGGACTAACTCCGGATTGATCGTGCAACGCACCGCGATAAAAGCGGAATAAAGACCAGCTGCCAACAATCCCGGAAACAAACCAGCCGCGAACAATCGAGCGATCGAGACCTCTGCCAGAACACCGTAGATGATCATTACGATCGATGGTGGAATCATCAGACCCAGACTGCCCGCACCCGCCAGAGAGCCGACGGACAGCCACTCGTTATAGCCACGTTCCTTGAGAGCAGACGTAGTAATGCGCCCTATAGTTGCAGTCGTCGCGACACTAGATCCGCTAACTGCCGCAAACAGTGTGCACCCCGCAATGTTGGTGTGAAACAACCGCCCTGGGATCAGGTCCACCCAAGGCTCAAGCCCCCTGAATAGACGTTCTGACACATCAGTTCTAAATATCAACTCTCCCATCCAGACAAAGATCGGTATTGCAGCAAGCTCCCATGTGTTGGCTGTACGCCACATGGTGCCTTTCACAATGACACCAAGTCGATCGATGGGCATATCAAGAAAAACGACCAGCCCGGTCAGGCTAACCAATGTGAGGGCGGCAAACACCCAGATCCCCATTCCGAGGAACAGGAACATGACCAGCAGGACCAGGATTGCAACGAGAAGCGGCTGGCTTGAAATGAGTTCAGTCATGCTATGGGCCCGGCCGCGTTTCTATCGCGTTATTACTCGATACCAAGGTTAGCCGCACGAGTCGCATCCAAGTCTACCTGGTTAGCAAACACCCTCAGCGTATAGGCCAATAGCTGGATCCAGAAAATCACCAGGCCAACCAAAAGAAAACTCTCCGGAATCCATTGCTCTGCGTTGAGCATGGTACCGCTGGTATAACCACTCTCATACTTCCTGATAACACTGCGCCCGAAATACCACAACGGCAAACCCATGGCAATCAGCGTTCCTATGCAACAAAATATTTCGATAACTTTTCGTGCGCCAGACAGCGGATTTATCTTCGACAACACCAGATTGACCCGAATCAAGCCACCATTTTCCAGCGTGTATCCCAACCCAAGATATGCACAGGCGGCTACGCTGTATCCGATTAACTCATCTAGAGCAAAGGTAGACGTGCTGAAAACGCTGCGCACGAATATTTCCAACAGAATGTGGCACACCATATAGATGATGATGACCCCAGCTAAAATTGCAGCAGCCCGAGATACAAAAAAGACAATTTTCTGGAATGCTTTCATGAATTGACTTGCGAGTGCACTGAGCCCCCGAAAACCGGGGGCTCACCGCCGTTAGTTTCTAGAAAACTGCTACAGATACAATCTCAGCCTAGCCTCAGTAATTTGCTTTGTAGAAGGCATCGAACTCGGCCATGATCTTTGCTGCCTTATCCGGCCCCATATTTTGGATCCAAGCCTTCTTCAATGGCGCCGCTGCCACTTTGATGTGGTCAATCACAGAAGCTGGAACATCTTCGACATATTCAGCACCTACCGACTTCAAAGTCTCCTTGTTGGCCGAGACACGGGATCTTGCTCGCTGCCAGGCACTCTGCTCAGCCCGGTCTGCTGCTACACGGATGGCGATTTTCATGTCTTCGGGCAGCGAATTGTAGACATCAAGATTCATCGCGACGGCATTGATACCCATGGCGAAGCCGATCGAATTGAAATATTTGCAGCCCAACTCCCAGAATTTCGAGTTGACACCGCCTTCATCCGAGGTCAGGACACCCGTAATTGTGCCATTGCTTAGTGCCGGAATTACATCTGCCCAACTGAGTTGAATCGGAGAAGCCCCAGCAGCTTTTAACACTTCAGCACCTTGCGCGTTGTAGGTCCGGATTTTCAAGCCCTTCAAATCCTCCGGCTTGCGAATCTTGGTCTGTTCCCAGATGCCTTGTGGAGTCCAGGGTGCGCCGTACAACAGCGTCTGGTTGTGTTTGTTAAACGCTTTTTCGTAGTAAGGCTTCGCGACGATAAACATCGCTTCCGTCTCGTTAACCGTTGTTGTAATGAACGGCAGGCTCTGGAGATCGAAAATTGGCTCTATCTTTTCCAGAGAGGAAATTGGTGTACTAGCGATCGGGACCGCCCCTTCCATGACGGCCTCAAAATGCTGCCGAGACTTAAATCCGAGCCCACCACCTGGATGGTTGGTGATTTCAATTCGCCCGCCGCTGGTAATTGCAACAACTTTTGCAAAGTCAGCATCAGTCTGGCCAGGCAAAGAGCTGGCTTGATACTCATTGGCCAGATCAAATTTAAAGTCCGCTGAGATTGCTGGATTGGTCAGACCCCAAAAGGCCAACAGTCCAACCACCAAATTTACCGCTGATTTGATCGTACGTTTCATCGTCGATTCCTCCACACTCTGTTAAACAAATTTGTATAACGGGCAATCATGTTACCACACGAAATTTTGCTGCTCTACTCAACAGGAGCCGCTGATATAGGCTGTCGGGCCACCCCGGCGCCCCATCGACTTCTCCTGCCGAATAAGAGCCAAAGTGATCAAACTATGGTCTAAAATGCTGATCGACAATGAAAAATTAATATTCTTATTGAGAGTTCCAAAAAAAGAATATATACAAGGGGGTCCTCATGGCAAAGCGAACTTATGACGTGGTGGTCGTCGGTGCCGGAATTCTTGGTTCAACGACCGCATATTACTTGAAGAGAAATGGTCTTTCGAATGTACTGCTGCTCGACCGTGGAGATGCGGCATCTGGTGGTACTGGCAAGAGTGCCGCCATAGTTCGCTCGTATTATTCGGTGCCCGTGATGGCCCGCCTCGCCCGGGAAGCGGTTCTGCTGTTCCACAACCTTGAAGAAGAGATTGGGGTTGACGGTGGATTCCACGCCACGGGATTTACCCAACTGGTGCCGCCCGACTGGGTCGATACGGCCAAGGCGCTTGTAGCGATGCACCAGTCGCTGGGAGTTGATACTGATTTTGTAGGCAAGCAGGATTGGGAAACACGCTTCCCCTGGCTCGAGCCGGAAGGCCTTGGGGCCATCGTCTTCGAGGCAGCAAGTGGTTATGCCGACCCTGTACAGACCACTGAAGGTTTCGTAAATGCCTTCCAGAATCTCGGCGGTCAATTTCAGCCTGGCACGCCAGTTCGAGGGCTGGTGCGTGACGGTGACCGTATAACGGGCGTCATTCTGGAAAGTGAACAGATCACCGCTGCTGCCGTGGTCAATGCCGCAGGCCCATGGTCGACTTTTCTCGCCAAGAGCGCGGATATTGATCTACCCATCAGAGCAGTACGAGAACAAGACAGCGTCTGGGAAGTTCGTCCGGGTCGCGCTTTGCCCAGTACCCCTGTTTCCAATCCGATCGAGGCAACCTACATGCGCCCGATGGGTGAGGGCCGCTGGCTTTTTGGCCGGGGCTATCCGAAACCGTATTTCGACGTCGATCCTTATAACTACAAAGAATCAGCTGATGAGGACTTCGTTCTCGACCTGCGTGATCGGTGGTGCCAAAGAATCCCTTCATTGCAGGGTTCAAAGCTTCTACACGCTTACGCCGCCCTTTATGACGTGACGCCGGACTGGATCCCATTTGTGGGACCCCGTGAAGGACTCGATGGGTATTACGATGCAGCAGGTGGTAGCGGGCACGCGTTTAAGACCGGACCTATTTTTGGCCGGGAACTGGCCGAGTGGATTGTCGAGAACAGTGTGCGTGATGATTTTCGCCAGTTCAGCCACGATCGCCTGGCCGCGGGAAACTCTTTTGACCAGGCCTTTGGCGGCAATCGGGTATAGGCAATCTGTCATGGACGTAAATGAAGTAAAAAGGCGATTTCGAATTGGTGTCGATACCGGCGGCACATTCACGGATGTTGTGCTGGTCGATGAAGCCAGTGGTGAAATACTGGTGGCTAAAGTCGCAACAGTACCAGCCGACCCGTCAAT
>MPLX02396548.1_pt1 | contig 12935 bp, 8 predicted proteins | sample 1617341 | NCBI WGS metagenome assembly MPLX02 (sample SAMN05944804, study PRJNA350692) | marine metagenome | biome: marine; feature: ODZ; material: water; isolation source: 120 m water sample filtered on 0.2 um supor filter | place: Pacific Ocean | collected 2012-04-08 | depth 120m m | reverse complement strand
TGATGCAGACCTGATCCTGGTTCTTGAGAGTGGCAGAGTTGTTCAACAAGGCCGCCATGAAGAAATGGCCGCTATCAACGATTCCCCATACCAACTCCTCTTGGCAGAAGTGGCCTAATTTAAGTTTCTAAAGACAATCTCCATCAGTTAGCGAACTATTCATGCTTACGACAAAGTCTTTATAAGGTTTCACTTTGTAGTGAATCTCCAAATCCCATCCCACTCCTCTAAATTAGATGAGGCTAATCGATCTACACGCTCTACAAGGACTTTAGAAGGGCCATCATCAGGGGAAATGGTAAAACATTGATCAAGCTTTTGCTTGGCCAGAGCCCAATCTCCTTGCCTGTAGTACATCAAAACCTTTGCATAGCATTCACGAAGAGTTAACTTCCACTCCTCTGTTTTACCAATAACACCTAAAGGTTCATATATTGTGATCGGTGATTCAATACCTTTAACACATAGTGTATCTATCTCTCTGAAATTAATCACATCAGCAGATTCGAGATGAGTATCTTGATCCACGACTCCGTTGAGATAATAATGAGAGCAAATTCCCTCAAGCCTAGAAGCCAAATTAACTGTATCACCAGTAACTGTAAAATCTTTCCTATTCTCACTGCCTATATTTCCCATCAAAACAATTCCAGTAGCCACACCCATGCGTATTTTTATTTGAGGTACATCTTTACGAAAGCCAAGAAGTTCTGGGATCCTCTGATTAAAACTATCTAGCCGAGCAAGGCAATCCAACATGGCTCTACATGCCATTGCTGACTTAGTTGAATTTTCAACAAATGGAGGCCCCCACCAAGACATTATTGAATCACCTATGAACTTATCAATAACTGCTTGCTCTCCTATCAAACCGGCTACCATTTCATCAAAGAACTCATTCATCAACTTGACTGTGGAACCAGGTGTTAATCTGTTTGACATATCCGTAAAGTTAACTATATCTAAAAAACCAACCGTCATTTCACTACGTGCTCCTAGCCTTAGAGGACTATTAATATTTGCCAACTCCTCCAATATTCGTGGATCAACATATCTATTCAGTTCAGCGGCCAAACGATTGCGCTCCTTGAGACCATCAACCATTACAAGAAAGCTTGAACTTAATTGAAGTATTTCATTAGAACCAGATCCAGCTTCAGAGAGCATTTTCTCATTTTCAAGATCCAAATCACCAGATACTACTTTCGTCATTGCTCGATTTAACTTATTCAAAGGCTTAGTAGTCACTATGGATATATATAGTGTAATCAATATGCCAAGAGCAAATCCCAAAAAGATCCACAGAATTCCAAGGCGATTGATCAAGATTGAATTGCGTAAAGTGCTTAGACCTATCTGTAGGACTCTATTATCATATTGATAAAGAGCTTGCCTTGTTTTCTCGAGTGAGATAGTCAATTCATCCTCAACAAGCTCAAGTCGAGACAACGAATATGGAAGGTCTTTTAGTTTGCGCTGACTATATTGTTGCCATATCTGTGTAGTGATTCGGTTAAAATTTTGCCGATATACTTCATTTGAGGAAGCAAACTGTACAAAGTCAGTCAATAAATAGATTGCCTTTTTATCGTAAAGGTACTTAAATTGCTTCTTGGCACGACTAATAAGTATTTCAGATATTTGATCAGACTCCTTGAGCAACATGTTATATTTTTCATATTCTAGCTCCGCAAGCTTCTGATCATCGTGGTCGCTTGAACTGGCTATATTGTCATTAGTAGCTAAAGGAGTTGCTCGCAATATTAGATCTACCTGCAAATGCCTTAGGGCTCGCTCAAAATGGATCTCTTGCTCAAGCAGTATTTCCTCTAATCGTGCAAATGAGTTGGCTTGTGATTTTGTATGCTCTGAATTCCGTACAATATGGCTTACTACCTTTTGCAAGTGATTAATGGTATGGAGGCTGGATGCTACAGAGGTAAGTGCAACTGTTCCCAAACTGATAGCAGAAAGGAGCATGAATTTTGTTGACAGCTTGAGCCCTGAACTAAATGCATTTATCCTTGCTAGAACGCTGGATAGGCTAACTTTCGTGAGAGCAGCATTTTTACTATCTGTATAATAATCACTAATTTTATCCATGGAGTGTGACTTGGCTCTTGTCCCTATCTCTTATAATAGTGCACTTGTAAATATTTAGCAAGATTATCATAAATATATAAGATTGAGTGGATTGCGTAATTGGTACATCCAAATTATCATCGTAATTTAGCAAGACCTAAGTTGCGCGGATTACAATTACTTGTGTTCCTCCAAATTGGAGTGATAAAATTGTGCTAAGAAGTAGCAAACTGTTCGCAACCTATTGTTGATTAACAATAAATCCTTTGTGCCCATATAATATTCTCATTCGAGAAGCCGGATCCTGATAATTAGTTATATTGACATGCTAGATCAATAGCTAAAAAGGGCGTCGAAAACTCATCTACATCAATATGTATCCAAAGGCATAGATACATATAAAACCTTGTTAAATCTGTTAGCCTTTAATGGCTGAGCAGCAACTATAAGATAAGCAAGCATGCGATAAGGTTTATTACTTGACTGGTCACCAAAAAACATGCCACTAATTTCATAGTATAACATTTAGCAAGTTTATTGCCTATAGATCAATGTCAGAAGAGCAATTACAAGGCTGCCTAGCCAAGGCCAAATCAGACAGCTCACTACAATCACAAATTAGTGCTGAAGGTGCCGATATAGTTGATATAGCTAAAAAATCTGGCTTTGCGATTACTCAAGAAGATTTAGAATCAGATCAAGAGCTGAGCAATTTAGAGCTTAAAAACGTGGCTGGTGGCGCAGGTAAGAAGAAGTATGAAGAATACGGAAAATATCAAAACCAATAAGAAACTGCCGTGAAAACATATTTATTTTAATTGCTAAGTCACTTAAGACTAAGCTGACGACCAATCACTACGATTATTTGATTGCTATTATAACTACAACAATTCTTCGAAAGATATCGCTATCATCTATAAAATTGTCGCTAACAATTATATAAGTCTAGCACTCATTTTCAGGCAATAATCATTACAGATGAAGAGAGTTGTCACAATTAGTGGCGCATAGAGTTAGGTATAGCGCTGGTAACTTTAGATTGATTCCGTTTACTATTAGTACAGAATGGCTAGCCACGAACTTCTCGACATCAATATAGATTCATATTCACTTCCTGATTATTGGTCTGCGGGTTCAGGGCAAGTAACCGTAACAGTTGATGCAAAGGGAGACGACGTAATTGGAGAGCCTGGCTATGTAAATCTCTACCTTTCAACTGATGGAACACTCGATGGCAGATCAGAATTCAAAGTAGCAAATAAATGGATCTCTTCATTCGAAGATAGTCAAACATACACACTCGACTTCATTCAATATGTCGAAGACGGAGATAATCCCCGCGATATCGCAATTACTCCTGGGCGTTACTACTTAGTTGCTAGTGCTGTAGGAGGAAGTGACGGCTTCAATCTTGGAACTGAAATGCCATTTCGTGCTACTGATTCGAAAGCTGTATCGGCTCCAGACACCGATGTAATTATCGATTGGGTATCAACCTTCCTAACTTCTACACAACTAGAAGGAAGTAAAGGCAACCCCGACGCACCTTACAACGGTGCTCGAATTGTTGCGATGATGAGTGCTTCTGCTTATGACATTGTTAGCGCCAACCCCAGTGAGGGCCGTGACATATACAACATATCTTCTGGATTATTTCTAGAAAAACCTTTAAACTTCTCAGCTGAAGCAGCAATCAACAAAGCAGCACATTATATTTTCAGCGATCAATTTGGTGCCCAAGACACATTATTCGACGAACAATATGATCTCTCTAAAGCAGAAATCTCAGATGGAGGAGTCTCTGATGCTGTAATCATTGCTAGCGAAGAGTTTGGAGAAAAAGTTGCAAAAGAGATGCTTACCGCTCGTGAGGATGATGGGACAGATGATAATACGCCTTTCCCTTGGCCTACAGAAGGCGATACATTTAGCTGGAGACCTCATCCATACAATGGAGATGGAAATGTAGGTGGACCTAACAGAGGAGATATTAAACCTTTTATTCTTCAAGATATAAAAGATTTACATAGCTACTCAGCCATTAATAATCAAGATAATTTGCTAATCACAGGAAAAGATGGCGAGATAGATTTAAGACTCAATTACAAGCCAACAGATGGAGATGGCACAAGATATACGCGTGAATATGAAACTGCTCGTGTTTATGGTGTCGAAAACGAAACGCCACTAACCCAAGTAGCCTGGGATGCAGATCAACGTGCTATCGGCGAATGGTATTCCCAGGATGAGGAAGATTCATGGCAACCTTGGGGACTGCCTAATTACATGGCAATGGCGATTGCAGTTTCAGAAGGAAACACCCTTGAGCAAAATGCTCAGTTGTTTGCAACACTGCACTCTGCAATGGCTGACGGGGTTACCAGCGCATGGCATTCCAAGTTCAAAGGGGTAATTCCACGGCCAGCTCAAGTCGTAAATGATTTTGCATTCAATGATAATGCAAATGATGCTCAATCTAACTCCGATGACCATCAGGTCGTATATGATCCACTCTGGAGAACTGGCCTAGATAATATTATTCAGGGTCAAATATCACCTCCCTTTCCTGACTACGTCTCTGGTCACTCCGGCATGTATGGGGCGTGGTCTTCTGTGATGGAAGCTTATTTCGGTGACGACTACGACTTCTCTGCAGGATCCCAGACTCTGGAAGGCCACATGCGCGACTTTGATGGTTATGAAGACCCTATAACAGGTGCACAAAGAAGTTCCTTTAAAGAAGTCGCTATGGAATGCGCTGCAAGCCGTCTTTATTGGGGTTCCCATACTCCATCAGCAACTGGTGCTAGCTTCATTACCGGTCAAAACATCGGGAATTATGCGATATCCAATGAAACCTTCGGTAAGCCTTTGACAAATCCAGGGTTTGACGGAATTCCTAACTGGGCACCATTCGCTACGGAATACACCGCTAATCCGATTTTGCCGCTAGTGGAAATAGGTGATCCAATTCTTGGGCCATCACCCTTTTTCAGTTAATTAGTTATCACATATAGATCCAGATCATATCTTGAGTTTTAGTGGCCAAGTTAGAATATCTAGCCCTAGCCACTAAGACTCATCCATAAATAGGCCTATATATTCTTATCGCCAACCAATGGCAATAGCCCTAAAGAGAATTTATTACTGAGCAGAATTACTGAGCAGAATGCTCTTCAATAAGTAGAGTGCAAACCTGAACACTGTTACTAGCAGGATAGATTACATAGCATTTAACTTATTTAACATTTGACTAATACAAGGCTCTTTATAAGCAATAAGGCTGCCTGAAAGAAGTGAAATTTTGGATACACGCAGCATGTCTTATCGGAAAGCTTGGCGTAGGAATAGATCGATTAATCTTTTTCACATAGCAATATTTTCTTCCCTTAACTACTCGGCATAACTAATAAGTACAAAGCATTCTGTTAATTCAATAGTAAGTATTGTATTAACAGAATGCTTTGTAAGAATATTCTCCAGAAATTGAATTAACTCATGACGATCCTAGACGTTCTGCTAGCTGAGCAAGCAGTCCACGAGTAAACGTCCGTGATCGATTCAAAAGATCATCGAACGCAACTGCTGACAAAATAAATACCCGGGCTCCTGTGGGACCCGCTAGAACAGTGGCAGTACGTGGTTCATCCCTGATAACACCCATCTCACCAACAGTCTCGCCAGATCTCAACACCACCTCATTAGCAGTTGCCGTCCGAAGATGCACTTCGCCATCAAGAACTAGCGCAATGCTGTCACTGACGTTGCCCTTTTCAAATACCAGGGCACCAGATGGGAAACTCTTCATGTAACCATTACGGGCAACCCAAAGCAGCCCCTCAGGCAAAAGATCAGAGAACAATGCAGGGCTTGCAAGACGTGGATAATCTTTCAGATCTAATGAAGGTATTCTCTGACTAGAGATTAGATATTTGATCAAATCTGGATCCAAATCTCCGCACCTTTGGCTCAATAGAAATGGAGAGTCTTCCAATCTATTACGTGAATCCTGAAGACGTTGTGGCACTCGTTCCGGATAACGTTGACGCTCCAACATCAACACCCAGCCTGCAGTATCTGGATCTGGATCCTGCCAAAGCAAATCCAGAACCTGATTTAAACCGCCTGAGGGTGCCACCTGTACAGGCAGAGCCTTCATCCCAGCAGCAAGCAATCGGGGTTGCAACTGCAGACGCCGATCCTCCATCCTAAACGCCATAGCTCGCTCCAACGGGCGCAAAATTGGGTCCGTTGCAGCTAGCTTCTCAAGGGAAGCATGCAGGCCAGCCTCTTCGATCCAAGTGTTCCAGTGACTATTCAACCGTTCCTGCTCAAGCTCTCCTTTAGGGCCAAATCGCTTCAACATACGCTGCCAATCTTCGTCATTAAGGCCGCATTCCAAGCGCAATTTCTCAAGCCGATCAAGCAGATCAGGATTCGAAGTAGAAAGATCAAGCACCTTCAAGCCTGTGATCCGAAGTAAGTCCTCCAGACCCTCTACAGCAACTTCACGCCGCAGATCATCCGCTTGAAGTTGAAGGCTGTCGGAGGCCAATAAATCTGGTTGATCCTCAGCTAACTCACGTAAAACAGCATGGTGGTCAGCTTCTTCAAGATGAAGCGTATTACGTAGCTCCTGCAGTTCCAAGAGGCTAGCTGCCCGTTCAAGCCGACCGGTCCGCAACATCTCCGCCATAACTTCACGATAGGCTTTACGACCTAACTGAGTGCCCAGTACTGGAAGAGTCTTGACCAGAGTGAATACCTCATCTGGTGACAGAGACTCGAGAGAACGACCATCAAGAGCACCCTCCAAACCCGGCAGCTCAACCAGCTGGCGTCGCAAGCTATCACTAGTACTCTCACGGCGATAAGTGGCCTGATCGCGACGCCAGCTGCGATACAGCCAGGCAGACATGACAATCAATACGAACGAGCGCACAATTTGACCACCATTAGGGCCAAGGGCACCCTGCAAAGGATCCACGAACCAGAAAAAACTATTTATCGCCAGGAAAGTGGCAAGAAGTCGTGCATGCTGAATTGCCAGTTCAGCATGCTGTGAAACCTTTTTACGTTTGTATCGGAGACGCAAGACCCTCTCGAGTCCTCGAAATAACAACACTGAAAGCATCCCTGCTGCGGTAAGCGCAATGGGAATCAGCAACAATCGAGGAATGGGCAACGCATCCGTCAGAGGGAGCAAAGCTCGGTGAGGCAACCCGGCATCGTATGCCCATTCCCCTGAACGTAAGTACCCGATCTTATTATTTACAAAGCCTGAGCCTGCCCCAGTCGCATTCATCAGCAGGAAGAAACTGATGACTAGTCCCGGATAGGAGTACCAAGCCCAAGAAAGACCACGCTTACCTCGCAACGTTTGCCAAAAAACACGTTCAGAGTCGATGTCGATGCATGGAGCCTGGCAGGCAATACAGGCACTCTTCTCACGTCCGTCACTGGAGATAGTTCTACACATTGACTGAGTAATCTTGGAGCGGTTTCCTACATGAGCAGGGCTATCCAAAAAACCACGCATGCCGTTGACTACGAACTCAACCGGAGCCACCGGACAAATGTAATGGCACCATGTCTTGCCACCAAAAGCCCAGCCAACAACAATTGCCGCCAAAAAAGTGGCGATGAACATAATCGCCAACCAAAAGGGATCTCCATTCACTACCAACAGACGCAGAGTTAGGCCTGTTATCAGCAAAGACCACTGCAGTTGCACATGGTGTTGTCCAAGCCATGATTGAGGCTCCACCTTGAGCACCTGAGGCTTACCACCCTTGCCGACACGCGTACGCTGCAAACCCAAGGCCCGCCCTAGCTGAGAAACGAAGGAAAGTGGACAGATTCGACGCCAGATCTCATGGCCGAGCACCATCAGCAACAAGCCTGTCGGAATTACAGTGCCCCAAAGAAGACGAACGCCTGGCTGGCGTTGCACTTGGCAGGCCAGGTCCCCTGACTCAGCACATTGAGCGGGAACACTGCTCAATGGAACTGTCAGGCTTGGAGTAAGTAATGAAGCGAACAGCAGTACGCTGACGGCCAACATGAACCAACGCAAGCGTCGTGCATGCTTCTCATGTATGCGAGAAAAAACCGACATCTAGGCGCCATTACTAATATCCCTGCAAATCTAAAATGCCATTTCAATATGTCCACAAAATAGCAACGATTGACTACTTAATAGTTAATCGCTTTCCCATGATCATTTCAATAACCACCTTGACCAATTAACCCAGCATGGATTTTCTAATAATAGCGCTAAGATGACATCATGAAAAACATAGCGAGAAGATTGATAAACATAAAATGCTTAAGTTGCAACAGAGTTGGACAAAGCTAGCGAATCCAAGTTGACGAGAAATGTCCCAGACAAACTGACTTAAATCAGCCCTCTACACGCCATTGCTGATCAGAGGGGGTCCATGAGTTGAGCTCTTCTGAGGAGAACCAAAGATTGATCTCAAACTGAGCAGTATCTGGACCGTCCGAACCGTGGATCACATTGCGGCCGATGTTCACAGCTAAATCGCCGCGGATGGTGCCAGGCTCAGCCTCCAGGGGCTTGGTGGCGCCGATCAACTTGCGAGCGCTAGCAATCACACCCTCACCTTCCCAGACCATTGCAACCACCGGACCGGAGGTAATGAAATCAACAAGTCCGGCAAAGAAAGGGCGCTCACTATGCACGCCGTAATGCTTTCCGGCCAGTTCACGGCTAGGGGTGAGCTGCTTTAAGCCAACCAGCTTGAAACCCTTGCGTTCAAAGCGAGCCAAAATTTTTCCCACTAGACCACGCTGGACGCCATCAGGCTTGATGGCAACAAAGGTGCGTTCGACGGTCATGTTGATCAGTAGTTATTAGGGCCATCGTCCGTGCTGGAGTTGCCGCTTGGCAAGCAAATTTGTTGATATACGCCTAACCACTAGAACGACGCCTTACATTTGGTCCTGCCAAAACAGCCTTCTATCCAGATTTCCAACCAAAGAGATGCCGCAAACTCAGAGCGCGCGGCCAATCTGAAAACGGAGCACTGTGCTGCTGATTTTGCGCCGTAGCCTGATGCAAAGAAATCACCTGGGCAATCCAACTTCGAACAACAAGCGCCTCTGGCTGCTTAGAGAAGCTCTCTTAAAATGAGCCCAAAACTAGTGAACAAAGGAAGTTCTGATACCTAAGTGATCCAAAAGCAAAAGCACTCCTAGATTTCCAGAACATTCCCCGCAGTGATCCGCCTGCGTGCTCCATGTCGGTAGACGACCCTACCCAAGGCAACAATTCATGGACCGTTGCCAACAGCGCAGCTCTCTATGGCCTCGATCGCTGGGGTGAACCCTACTTCTCAACCAATGCCCGCGGCCACGTACTAGTGCAGCCTCGCGGCGATCGAGGTGGTTCCCTCGATCTGGTGGAACTAGTGCAGGAACTGCAGAGCCGCAGCCTTAACTTGCCACTTCTCATCCGCTTCGATGACATCCTCGAAGACCGGCTAGAGAGGCTGCACGGCGCTTTTGAACACGCCATTGCCCAGTACGGCTACTCCGGTCGATATCAGGGCGTGTTCCCAGTGAAATGCAACCAACAGCGTCACGTAGTAGAGCAACTTGTGGAGAGTGGACGCCGCTGGCACTTTGGGCTTGAAGCGGGTAGCAAAGCCGAGCTTCTAATTGCGCTTTCATTAGTCAACGACCCTGAGGCATTGCTAATCTGTAACGGCTATAAAGATCAACGCTATATAGAGACCGCAATCTTGGCACGCAGGCTTGGTCGTCAACCTGTAGTAGTCATTGAGCAACCCGATGAAGTAGAGCGAATTATTCGTTCCAGCCGTGAGATCGGGGCTGCACCAATAATCGGTGTGCGAGCAAAGCTAACGACTCGCAGCACCGGGCGATGGGGCAGCTCAGTGGGGGAGCACGCCAAGTTTGGCCTCTCAGTGCCGGATCTGCTGTCAACAGTTGAAGCACTGCGAGAAGCCGATCTACTCGGCGATCTGCGCCTCATGCACTTCCACATTGGCAGTCAAATCAACGACATCGCCGTACTCAAAGACGCACTGCAAGAGGCAGGACAACTTTACGTAGAACTCACCAAGCTAGGAGCCCCAATGGGCTACCTAGACGTAGGTGGTGGGTTAGGAGTCGACTACGACGGCAGCCGCACCGCTAGCGCAGCATCCACCAACTACACACTGCAGAACTATGCCAATGACGTAGTTGCAACGGTGCGTGAATGCTGTGAACCGCACGGTATCGACATGCCAATCCTTGTCAGTGAAAGTGGGCGCGCGATCGCCAGCCACTTCTCCATTCTCGTTTTCGATGTATTGGGTGCTGGAGCTGTTCCAGGCATTGTCCCCAAACAAACAGAAGATGAACCTCTCACCGTTCGCAACCTTAGGGAGACACTTGCAGTAATTATGGCAACTGCAAATGGACCCGATGCTGACGGATCGTATCTGCAGGAAGCATGGAACGATGCTGTCAAATTCAAAGACGATGCACTAGCCGCCTTCCGCCTGGGTTATATGAGTCTGCCTGAGCGAGTAATGGCGGAACAGCTCACATGGGCTTGCGCCGAAGCAATTATGAGCCGATTGGTTTGCAGCACAACGATTCCAGATGACCTGCGGGATCTCAAAGCCGTGCTGGCCAGCACCTACTACGCAAACCTCTCGATATTTCGTTCAGCGCCAGACACCTGGGCGATCGAACAACTATTTCCAATCATGCCGATTCACCGTCTGAATGAAGAGCCCACTCGACTAGGTCACTTCGCTGACCTCACATGCGACTCCGACGGCAAACTGGCTCGCTTTATCGGAGACGGGCAGAGCAAACCTCTTCTGGAACTTCATAACCTCCATAAAGGAGAGGCTTACATGATTGGCATGTTTCTCGGAGGTGCTTACCAAGAGGTCATGGGAAATCTGCACAACCTGTTCGGCAGCACAAATGCGGTGCACATCAGACTGGCACCTGGTGGTGGCTACCAGGTGGACCACGTCGTTCGAGGTAACACAAATTCCGACGTACTCAAAGCTATGGAGCACAACCCAGAGCTGCTATTAGAGCGATTGCGTATAGCAAGCGAAGTTGCTATTCAGCAAGGCGAACTAAAAATCAATGATGCATGCCGACTTATGGATCACCTAGAAGCCAGCCTGCGGCAGACTACATATCTACAATGATAAAAGCTTATGACTACTCGCATATAGATAGGTTAAGTGACAGCAGTGAAAACATATTTATCGATCAAAAGAAGAATCTAATGCGAGCAACTAAGCAGCCTATTGGCACCAAAAGAATTCAATGAGCAGCTATAGCTGAAAGCATTTTTAGCTGAATAAATTCAGTTCGCTACCGGTATCAAACGCTAAGACCCAGGTGGCAACAATCCCCGTTTGATAAGTGGCTGCAAGTCAAGCAAGCGTAAACACCCATCCACCTCTTCCAACACTCCGCGACTCCGCAGCTTGCTCAATATTCGAGAGGCCGTCTCTCTGGATAAACCTGCCAAAAGACCAAGCTCCTTTTGGGCCAGCGAAGGAATCTCTCCTTTAGAGTCATCAGCAACAGAGCTCTTGCGGGCCAAATAGGCCAATGCATTGAGTAAGCGAGTGGTTGCATCACTAGTCTGAATTGCAAAACGCTGATTTAGATCCCGCAAGCGAGACGCCTCAAGCTGCGCGAGGGCAAGTGCAAAACCCACTTCCTTACCAAGCAACGCCACGAAAGGTGCCGCTCTCAACTTCAGCAGTCTCACTGGCGTTAGGGCTACAACATCGGCAGATCGCGGTGCTGCATCAAGAACAGCCATCTCACCAAACACATCTCCAGCTCCCAACACGGACATCACCACTTCATCACCATCAGCTGTATAAGTACGAACTTTCGCCATGCCTGAACACAGCAAGAACACCGTTTCACCCCAATACTGCTCCATCACGAAAACCTGTTCTGCCCCATAACTCGCTTCAAGATGGCGATCCAGTAGTTGCACACAGTAATCAAGCTTTATGGCTGAGAACAATTGCAACGCCTGCAACTGCTCAGCACTGAAAACAGTCATTCCAATTATTTTTTTAATTATTGAATGCTAATACAGATATGCCATTCAGATAGCTTGAAGTGACAGCAAGGAGTCAAGACTAATCCTTCAAAAAGCTTGCATTTGAGGATGCTAAAGCAACTTTTCTCAAGTAAACACCAGATCTCTTAGTGGACCAAAGGCTCCTCTACAAGCAACATGAGAACAAACAACCAAAGTACCAATGTGGGAGCAAGAACCTCAACTTCAGCGAGTCCTCGAGCGACTGAAGTTGCTGCTGGCGTCCCACGCCAAGGAACTCCAACCCACAAGCGTGTATGCCAAGCAAGGAGAGCTGCTCCTCAAACAAGATGCACCAGCTGAACACCTGCTTCTACTCACTCGGGGAAAAGTGGCGATTCAGATCCAACACCAAAGTCAATCACCGCACACACTGACTGTCGTTGAAGCCGAAGCAGTTTTCGGGGAAATGGGCCTATTCGGTGATGGCACCAACTCCACTGACGTACGCGTTGTCGATGGGCCAGCCGAACTGCTCCAAATCAACGGTGACGATCTACTCAAGGCACTGATCTATGACTCCGAGCTACTGATCGAACTTCTTTCTTTAGTAAGTGAGCGTGTCCACAATGTCAACAAAGGAATCACATTGCTACTTGATGGTATTAATGCAGCATGCAAAGGAGAAGATATGTTATTGGACAAAGTGCTCGAAGACTTAAAAAGTCTGAACCACCACTACATTTCAAACACTGCGCAGCAACTCAAACAGCTCTACAAAAAGAAT
>MPLX02093562.1_pt1 | contig 12946 bp, 11 predicted proteins | sample 1617341 | NCBI WGS metagenome assembly MPLX02 (sample SAMN05944804, study PRJNA350692) | marine metagenome | biome: marine; feature: ODZ; material: water; isolation source: 120 m water sample filtered on 0.2 um supor filter | place: Pacific Ocean | collected 2012-04-08 | depth 120m m | reverse complement strand
CGATAACATCTGCACCAGAACAAACATCCATCCAGGGCGCGTAGCGCTGGACCGTATCAGCGGGACAAAAGATACGACCATTGGCAAGAAGCGTGCGTTGGCCAAAGCGACAGCAAGAATGACAAAAAAGGCTGAAGCACCTGCCGCATGCAGTTCTACCAGAGTTAACTGCCCTGGCAACCCCCAAATCCCAGCAGTCGCAGCCAACGCCACTGTAAAGGGCAAACCACTTTCGTGGACCAACGAGCCAAATCCCGTCATGCTCGCAAGTAAAGTCAATGCGGGAAAACCAATCGCGTCTTTAACAGCAAGGCGGGTAACCTCGCCAGATTGGTTAAGCATAAATCCGGCTAAGGTTTAGGGTGGAACTATGGTTCGGGATTCTTAGGTCAACCATTTCCATTTCGTATCAAAAGGCTGTCTCGACTGAGGGAAGCGTTTCAAATGAACACCGCTTTTGCATAGATCCTTGGAATTGCTGGTTTATGGTGGGCCGTTCAGAGATCGAACCTGCAGCCATCCGATTAAAAGTTAGATGGTCTAACTCACGATAACACTACCATACCTGTCAAAGGGTAATGGTCTCCTGTGGGCTGCCATAGCCGTTGCTGAGGTGAATCATAGCCCCCCAGTCACGCCACGAAAGCTAACCTATCCAGTTTGCAAATTGTTACACACGGGGGTTCCCTCACCTGCCCGTGTCCGTTACAGTACGAACGCCAACTAAAAGCGCCTATCTAAGAAGGGGCATCCAATTTATAGTGGGTAACGAACGCGTCCGCAGAGAATACCTCAGCGAGGACCAGGACCTCTCGCAACAGCAGTATTTCGGGGAACGGATTGTCACCACAGTCCGTTTTTCTACCGACCCACGGGACATCGGCTGGGTGCGCGAAAACGTACCCTGTCAGGCAGCGTGCCCGGCCGACACCAACATTCCCGGTTATATCCGCACTATAGTTGAGGGCCGCTACGGCCGCTCCTACGAACTCAACCGCATTGCCAATATCCTGCCCGGCGTACTCGGACGGATATGCTCCCGCCCCTGCGAGCCAGTCTGCCGCCACGGCTGGCCAGGTAACGGCAAGCCGGTAAGTATCTGTCATCTCAAACGATCAGCCGCTACTCTCAAAACTGAGAGCCACCGTATCAGCGAGCATCTCTATACCCCAACCAGTCGACGGGTTGCGATCGTTGGCGGTGGCCCTGCCGGTATCGCCGCAGCCCACGACCTGTCAATACTCGGTCACAGCGTCACTATCTACGAGCGCGAGGCACGGGCCGGCGGCATGCTGCGCTACGGCATCCCGAGGTTCCGCCTGCCGCGCGGGATGCTGGACATCGAGGTGCAAAACGCCACCCGAATGGGGGTAACAGTGCAAACCGGTGTCACTATAGGCACCAACGAAGGTGAGGTGCCACTTTCTGACCTGCTGAACCAGTTTGACGCAGTACTGCTTGCTACAGGTTGCATGGCAGCCATGCCGCTGCCGCTGCGTGACCAGAACACCGATCAGGACCTCGTGGCGCAACTGCCAAACGCGGAATATGGCCTGGATTTCCTGCTCGATCTGCACCGGGGTAAAACAAAAACTGTCGGGCAGCGGGTAGCCGTAGTCGGCGCCGGCTTCACCGCGCTGGACTGCGCGCGGGTCGCGCGGCGCCTGGGTGCTGAGGTCGTCAGTATCCATATACGTACCAGCGAGAATTACATCCCGGTTATGGACGAGGAGATTCTAGAAGCCAAGCGTGAGGGGATTCCGATCCGCGGCCTGCGCACCCCGGTCGCACTACAGATTGATGACAATGGCGTAGGTACCGGTATCTGTTTCGTTCAGAACCGGCTTGGCGGCTGGCGGGCCAGCGGCCGGCGTGAGGCAATTCCGATTCCCGGCTCCGAATTCACAGAACCCTTCGACACACTGCTGGTTGCCATCGGCCAGCGCACCGTAAACGACTATCTCGACGTACCCGTTGAGCTTGATCGCTGGAGTAATATTCGCATCGGCGAAGACGACATGACTTCAGTCAAAGGCCTTTTCGCTACCGGCGATTTTGTCAGCGGCGCATCTACCGTGATTGAGGCTATCGGCCACGGGCGGGAGACTGCGGTCAAACTGGACAGCTGGCTCATGGGGCGGGTACGCCAACACAAGGTGGTTCGTATTGAACCCGTAGACAAGCCTGTGCGCGAACGCCAGTTTGACTTTATCGAGCGACAGAATATGCCCACCGCCGCTGTTGCCGACCGCTTTGACCGAATGAACACCGAGGTCGAACAGGGGCTCGATGCCGACCACAGCCTGGCGGAAGCAAAGCGCTGCTACCTCTGTTATCTTAAGTACGAGATCGATGTCGATAATTGCATCTATTGCCGTGCCTGTATTGAGGTAGCGCCAAGGGACTGTATCAAGTTGGTCAAGGGTGTAGCGATTAATGATGACGGCACCTACGGAGAATTGGACGAGACCGGGGTGTGGCGTGATGCGGCAGCAATCTGGATCGACAACGATGAATGCATCCGTTGTGGGGCCTGCTACAAGGTCTGCCCGACCCGCTGCATATCAATTACCAAAAACGAGATCATCACCCAGGATATCTGATCCATGCCGTCATCCATGCATCACGTGGTCCTCGGAAATGGTATCGCGGGCAACCACGCGGCCAGTGTGATTCGTGAGCGGGAACCCGATTCCCGGATCACCATCGTCTCGGCAGGGGCCCTGCTTTTCTACAACCGCTACGACTTGCCGGACGTGTTTCGGGGTCGGCACCAGTGGGTTGATTATCTGGTTCACCCACCTGAGTATTACGAATCACAAAACATTGCGCTACGCCGAAAGACCCGGGTCGTGGAGCTCGATACGCAAACCCAGACCCTGTCGCTCGCCCATCGCGAGACGCTGCACTACGATAAATTGCTGATAGCAACCGGGGGGCGCGCCTACATCCCGGAGCGACTGCTCGACAATACTGACCTGATGAACAATTTTCACAACTTCCGTGTTGCAATGCAGACGCAAAGATCGGTTCGCAAGAACGGCACTGTGATCATGCTTGGTGGCGACGTAATGGGCCTTGACCTCGCCCGCACCATCATCGCCGCCGGGCACCGTGTAATCGTGGCGCTCGACAACCGCACATTCTGGCCACACGAAGTCGCGCAAAATGAGCGCCCGCGCTACCTGCAGGCACTGGAGAACATGGGGCTGGATGTGCGGGACCACGGCAGAGTGGACCACATCGAGGTTGGCAACAGCAAAGGCCCGGCGAGACGAGTGCTGTTTGAGGATGGCAGCGAGATCCGCGGCGACATCGTCATGCCTTTTTTTGGCCTCGTTCCTGCCGTTGACTTCCTGGCCACTTCAGGCATCGACATGGAGCGGGGAATCCTGGTCAGCCCACAACTGCAGACCGCCCGAGACAACATCTGGGCGGCCGGTGATGTCTGCCAAATCTGGTCGACTACAAGCAATGCCTACCGCTTTTACTACGGCTACCGTAACGTGAAGATGATGGGGGAAGTGGCCGCCTACAACATGACCGGTGAGCAGTCGGCGTTCGAATCGACCGTCGACGAAACCTTGGAGGTTACCAGCAAAGGCACGCTGCACTCACCCTTCTGGGAATTCGATTAACGTGGCTAAGCAAACCGACATCCAGATCTCGATCTGTGGTTCCGCCGGTGACGGAACCATTGCCGTGGGTGATATTTTCAAACGGGCTATGGCCAGGGCCGGCTACCGGGTGATCGCCTTCGACCATTATCCCGCCGAGATACGCGGTTTTGGCAAATGCATCGCACGTACCCGCGTAGCGACCAGCCGGGTGTACTCGATGAAAGGGTATTCCGACGTACTGGTATCGCTCAATGACATGCATGCCATTCCGCACGTGGGTGAAGTCCGCAATTACGGGGCGCTCATCTACGATTCCGCACCGATGAGCGCGGTTGCTGAGGGCGCCCATATCTCCGGTCACCTGAAACCGGGGCACATACCCTACGCGTTTCCCATGCGGGAGGTGTCAGAGTTGGCTACCGGGGCCAATCGATCGCGTAACTTTGTCGCACTGGGCTTTGTCGCCGGCCTCTATCAACTGCCGCAGGATACTTTCCATCATGCCATTGCTGCCAAGTTCGAATCCAAGGCAGCCGCGGTGACCAAGAGCGCGCTGGCTGCGTTCGATTCGGGTTTTGAGGCCGGGGCGGCCAGTTACCAGTTTGATGATGTACGCATAGACGCACCAAGGGGGCGCAAGAACGCTCACGAAGCGCACATGATGACGGGTAACGGTGCCATCGTGCAGGGCTGCCTGGACGCGGGTATCGAAACCTTTTTTGGCTATCCGATCACTCCGGCCACCGGGATCATGGAACGCCTCGCCGTAGAAATGCCCCGCCGCGGCGGGCGGCTGGTGCAGACCGAAGACGAGATTGCGGCAATTTCGGCAACCATCGGCGCCGGCTACGCCGGGTCCCGGGCCGCTACCGCTACCTCCGGACCTGGCTTATCCCTGATGACCGAGATGATGGGGCTGGGGGTAATGGCTGAGGTGCCGGTGGTGATCTTCGTTTCTCAGCGCGGCGGACCCAGTACCGGCTTGCCGACCAAGACTGAGCAGTCTGATCTCAACCTTGCCGTGTGGGGTGGACACGGCGATGCCAAGCGCATCGTCCTTGCGCCAACCAACGTTGAAGGCTGCCGCCGCTGTGCCGGCCGCGCTTTTGAGATAGCCGAGCAATTTCAGGTCCCGGTCATCGTCCTGATCGATCTGTACCTCTCGAATCGCTACGAAACCGTATTCCTGCAGGATGAGAATGAGTTTCTGCCCAAGAACTGGAAACATTCAACCACACCCGGAGCCGGGTACCGCCGCTATGAGCTCACGAGCGATGGCGTCAGCCCACGCTGCATTCCAGGCGAGGCAGGCGGTATCCATACCGCCACCGGGCTGGAGCATGATGAATACGGCAACCCCAGTGACAACTCCCGCACGCACAGTCTGATGACTGAGAAAAGGCACGAAAAACTGCAGGCGGCGATTAAGTACCCTGGCATCAACTTTACCAAGCGTTTCGGGGACAGTGGCAAAGTTGAGGTCGGCCTGTTGACCTGGGGATCGACCTTCGGTGAGACGCTCGAAGCAATGCTGCTTGCTCAAAAAGAAGGTATTCGCTGCGCGGCGATGAAAGTCGTGATGCTGTCACCCTTCCCCGTTCGGCCAGTGCTGCGCTTTTACAAGGACTGTCAGCAGATTCTCGTTCCCGAACTGAACTACACCGGTCAATTCGCTAAGTTGCTCTCCAGTGAAATCGTTTTGCCAGTCACCCGGATCAGTCATAACACTGGTGCACCACTTGACGTCAACATTCTGCTCGAAACGATCCGCAGGGCTGCCCGAAAACACCGGCGTCACCACAACGCAGCCTGACGCCCAGCCGAGACCAAACGCCATGATCCCCCAACAGCCTGTATACCTCGAAGACAAGGTTGACGAAATCCGTCAAAGTGGACGCCTGGACTACCGTTCCCAGGCGCTACCGACCTGGTGTCCCGGCTGCGGCTACTACAGCGTGACCGAGGGGCTGGCCAACGCACTCAATGACCTGCAGGCCCCAAAAGAGAATACCGTTGTCGTGTCTGGCATCGGCTGCGCGTCGCGCTTTCCTTTCTTTATGGACACTTACGGTTTTCACACCCTGCATGGCCGTGCACTCCCGGTTGCCACCGGCATTAAGGTAGCTAACGAGAAACTCACGGTTGTTGCTATCGGCGGTGACGGCGATGGGTTCGCCATCGGCGGTGGCCACATTCCTCACACTGCCCGGCGCAACGTCGACATCACCTATATCCTGTTTGATAACGGCATCTACGGCCTGACCAAGGGCCAGGTATCTCCGACCTCGGCCATCGGCTTTACAACCCCAACCTCTCCATTTGCAAACCGCGACGCGCCACTTAACCCGCTATTGATGCTGTTGTCCTATGGTGCAAGCTGGGTCGGCCAAGCTTATGCCGGCTGGTCACATCACCTCGCCGACCTGATCCGACAGGCGCTCGAACATCGGGGCTTTTCCTATCTGCACGTGCTGTCACCCTGCGTCACTTTCGACAAAACCGACCGCACCTACCAGAATCTCGATTTGGCCGTGCGCGAGCTGGATAGCGACCACGACAGTTCTGATCTAGCGCTTGCCATGCAGGCTGCTACCGATACCAGTACCCCGGCACTCGGCCTGTATTACACCAGCCAGCGAGAAACTCTAGGGCAGGCACTGGATCAGGTTGCACTCCGGGCAGGGGCGCCGGCGGAAAGTGCCTCCCTTGGATGACCTTTGCATTTGTTAAAGAAATAATTGGTTAACGGGTTTTAGATTAATCATTCCGACTGAAATAGCCTATTGCATGGGGCAATTGCCGTTCAATTGGACACCACCATTTCGATAACTCGCAAATTCTGTACCCATTTATAGATGCTGCAATCATAATTTGCGGCACAATCAGGGCTTATCCCCTTTCCGCCGCGCAACGGAATGACGACCGGTATACGCTCGGCACTACTACTTGCGGTTACCCGTTCACCAAGGATATTTATTGGCGGCCCGACCTCTTCTTCTTCAAGGAATTATTTCTTTAAGTCAGAAATGGGGATGACTGGAATAAAATACTTCCTGTCTGCTCGGCCAGTGATTGAATGTTTCCGTTGGCCCAGGCACTCGTAACTGCGGTCACTAAACACAAGCATAGGCCTATTCCTAGAATTCGCCACATCTTGAATCGGTCCACTAGCAAAAGTACTACATAAGAGATCCTGATACAGACTGATTAATCAGTTAGAAAGGCGGACACACCAAACCTCTTCAGTTGGCCACTTAACAGACCATTTCGCATCTGCCCAACCATACCTGGATTTAGATTCCGGAGATGCGCCTAGTTCTAAGAGACGCTCAATGACAAATCCATTGGCACGGAGAAGTTTGATCCAGCCCCCATGGGGAAGATGAAACTCAATTTCGGCTGGAAGAGACTGCCATTGAGTTTTAAAAAGTCCCAGGTAAGGTCGTTGTAATTGCTCTGAGATAGGCGCATCCTCATTCTCTTCATCTGGCATACAACAGATAGCAAAAGCATGATTTGTCATAAATACTAATTGAGACCCTTGTTTTAATACTCTTGCTACCTCTGGGATCCATTCGTAAGGGTTTGCCCACAAAGATGCCCCATATTCAGATATAGCAAAATCAAAACAAGAATCAGGAAACGGTAGTTTCTCGCCAAAACCTTCGACGAATTCAATTCCTAACTGATATTGTCTTTCTAAACGTCTTGCCGTTTCAAGCTGGTTCGGAGTTGGATCAATGCCAGTGACTTCAGCTCCCCTTCTAGCCATCCAAGAAGAAACATATCCAGCTCCACAACCTATTTCAATGCATTTCTTACCTTTCAGGTCATTCGGAAACAACTCTAGCTTTGATTCGGGTATATGCCAAATTCCCCAATGAGGGTCACCTGATTTCCAGGCCTTTTCAGCTGGCTCTTTATATTCTTCTGCTAGTTTCTGCCAGGTTTCTCTATTTGTAATTTGGTAGTCTTCTAGAGTCATTTTTATAGATCGTGAATTCAACTCCTAAGTGCAATTCTACAGAGTTGGTAAGAGGGCAAGCTGCGGTAGCATCGCAGCTTTCTCGAACCGACCAAAGTAAGAGGAGCACAGATGAGCTACACGCAGCTTGCCCAGGGAGAAAGATACCAAATTTATGCGCTCAAGAAAGCAGGTCATGACCAAGCCGAGATCGCCAAGATAATGGGTCGTGATCGAGGGACAATCAGCCGGGAGTTGCACCGAAATAGGGGTCTTAAGGGCTACCGGCCCCGCCAGGCCCATAATCTGGCGCTGAGGCGGCGGTGCAACAAGGTTCAGCCCCGCATTAGCAATGAGATCTGGCAACAAGTCGAGGCGCTGATCTGCGAGGAATGGAGTCCTGAGCAGATCACGGGCCGGATCAAGATGGAACAAGGGGTTGGTATCAGTCATGAGTGGATTTACCAGTATATCTACGCTGACAAGCACTCAGGCGGTAAGCTGTACCGGTTCCTGCGCTGTCAGAAGCTCCGGCGCAAGCGCTATGGGTCCTATGACCGGCGTGGCATCATCCCCAACCAGGTATCGATTGATGAGCGCCCGGCCATCGTCGATAGCAAATGCCGCTGCGGGGACTGGGAGGGAGATACCGTGATCGGCAAGGGCCATCGGGGTGCTTTGGTGACACTGGCCGAGCGCAAGTCCCGCTATACCGTCATTGGTGCGGTGCGTAACAAGACCGCTAAGGCGGTTCGAAACGCTGTCACGAAGGGGCTCATGCCGCATAAGGACCGGGTGCATACCATCACCTATGACAATGGTAGGGAATTTACCGACCACCAGGGCATGGCCAGTGACCTTGAGACTAAGATCTATTTCGCCCATCCTTATGCCTCCTGGGAACGCGGCTTAAACGAGAACACCAACGGACTCATTCGACAGTATTTCCCGAAACAACGGGATCTGACTACCGTTAGTAGCACTGAAATTGAATACACCATGGATAAACTCAATCACCGTCCCAGAAAGTCCTTAGGCTATCGGACACCCCATGAAGTCTTCTTCAATACCAGGACTTCACTAACTGTTGCACTTGGAAGTTGAATCTGCGGATTACAATAAATAGCAGAAGTACAATTATTATTAAATTAAAATAGTTGGCAGGCCGTGCAGGGATCGAACCTGCGACCACCTGATTAAAAGTCAGATGCTTTAACCCACCGAAACACTGCTATTGCAGAGTGAGTGCAAACGCACTCCCCAATTCGTTTCAGAGTTTACAGCAAGCTTCCCCCGAATCTCAGGAGATTCTTGAGTTTCTATTGGGGATCAATGGAGCAACGTTGGTGACGTTACTGAGGTGGAACTTCTTAGTTGTTACAGTGGACGCATGACCAAGCCGTTCTGATGCAATCTCTAATTCATCTTGAGAGCCAGCAAGGTTCCTGATTGAACGCTCAGAGAATCATTTCTCCTTCGGTAGTTTGCGTTGCCATCTTTGCCGCTGGAAATTAAAACTGGTAGCCGTGTTGTCAGTGTCGGGCCGATGATCGTGACAAAGTCATTTTTTAGTTTTGACCGAATGCTTACCTTGTATCAGAGTTTTTCGGTCTCGGCGTGATATAAGCCGTGCGAAGCATCATGGGCCTTGGCAATAATCGGATTAAAGGCGCTGCGGAACAGCGTCGCGTCCACCTCGTCGGCGATCTGCTCGAGCCGCCCCTTGAGGACCGCGAGCGTTACCGGATCAATCATTTGTTTCCTCGAAAACTCTGGAATCATAGCCAGCGCCCAGCGCCAGCATGTCGTCAGTATTGAGCAGTTCGTTGAGGCGGTCGAAATCCAGCATCTGGTCCCGAAATAGCAGTGTCGAGCCATGTTCGCTCAGGCTGGCCAGATAGGCCTGGGCAGTGTAGGCCAACACGCGAACCATGCCGCCGGGAAATATAACCAATGAAAATCCTAAAGCTTCAAGCTCTGAAGCGGTTTTCTGGGGCGTTCTGCCGCCCTCGACCATATTTGCCAACAAAGGAATACGGCCACTGAACTGCTTGGAAATGGCATGTATCTGGTCTTGTGTTTGCGGGGCCTCGATGAAAAGCACATCAGCACCGGCTTCCAGGTAGTGCTCGGCACGCTCGGTCGCAGAGGCAAAGCCTTCAGCGGCAATGCCATCAGTGCGTGCGATGATCAGCGTTTCGGTGCTGCGCCGCGCGTCCAGTGCGGCCTTTATCTTGCCCACCATTTCCACAGCAGGCACCAACGTCTTGCCACCCAGGTGTCCACATCGCTTCGGCAAAGTTTGATCTTCTAACTGGATGGCCGCCGCCCCAATGTTTTCGAACAGGCGTACCGTGCGCATGACGTTAAGGGCGTTACCAAATCCGGTGTCGGCGTCGACGATGATAGGGAGGCTGGAGCGTTCGGTAATCGCCGATAAAGCATCTGCGACTTCGCTCATGCTGACAAGGCCGATGTCTGGCTGGCCAAAGCGGGTATAGGCGATGGAGGCCCCGGAAAGATAGGCAGAATGAAACCCAGCCTGTTCTACCAGCACCGCACCCAGGGCATCGAATATACCCGGTGTCACAACAATGCCGTCGCCGGATAACTGGTTTTCAAGATTTAGGTGTTTGATCATTGTTTAATGCTCTTAACCACCGAGTGCGCCAGTTTCTTTTTCAGGTGCGGAACCAACCCGCCATCGTGCACCATGGCCAGTAACGGCTGCGGCAAAATATTACAAACATAGGTTTCATTTTGCGTCAAATTATGGACCCTTCCAGCAGCAGCATCGACAACGATCCTGTCACCCGGCCGGATACGATCGATCTCGGCCGAGGTCAGTGCGATCATGCCGAAGTTCAAGGCATTGCGAAAGAAAATCCCAGCAAAGGACCTGGCCAACAGAGTCGATACACCCAGATATTTTAATGCCTCGGCGGCCTGTTCCCGCGACGAGCCAACACCAAAGTTTTTGCCGGCGACGATCACGTCCCCTGGCGCAACATTGGACGCGAAATCGGGATCAATGACCTCCAGGCAGTGACTCGCCAGTTCCTCGAGCGAACCTTTCATATACAGCCCGGGTGCCAGCACATCGGTATCGACATCGTCGCCGAAGATCCAGGCTTTGCCACCCTTGTTGTTGACTTTCATCAGGCGTTACCGCGCAGGAAATTACGTGGGTCGGTAATGCGGCCGGTGATGGCACTGGCAGCGACGGTATAGGGTGATCCCAGATAGACTTTGGACGAGGATGTGCCCATGCGGCCCTTGAAATTGCGCGCGGTCGAGGAGATACACACTTCGTCATTGGCCAAAATACCAGCGCCGTAACCGGCGCAGGCACCACAACCGGAAGGCAGCAACAGTGCCCCGGCTTCGGTCAGGGTCGCCAGGGTGCCATCAGACGCCGCCGTTGTGGTCGTCCAAGTCGATGCCGGTGCGATCAGCAAGCGGGTGGAGTTTGCCACTGAGCGCCCCTTAAGCACCTGGGCGGCCATGTGTAGATCTTCCAGTTTGGCCCCGGTACAAGCACCGATATAGGCCTGATTGATCAACACGCCGGCGTGTTGATCGACGGGGGCGGCATTGGCCGGGCTGTGCGGTGCCGCCACATGAGGTTCAAGAGTCGAAGCGTCAACCTTGTGCGTGATCTGATAGTCCGCCCCATCATCACCCTGCCAGGCAGATAAATCGCCGACATTGCCGCCGGCCTTTCGAATAAACGCGGCGGTAGTTTCATCAGGCGCAATCAGTCCCGTCTGTGCACCCAGCTCGGCGGCCATGTTCGAAAGCGTCATGCGCTCTTGCATAGACAGGGCAGCTATGCTGTCTCCGGTGTACTGCACTGCCTGATAATCACCGCCACCCATACCAAGACGGCCCAACAGATGCAAGATAATGTCCTTCGCCGAGGCGCCATCGGCAAGGGTGCCGTTGATGTCTATGCGAATAGTGGCAGGAACCTGGACCCAGATTTCGCCGGTGACCAATACACTGGCCATATCCATTGCCCCAACACCGAACATGAAGCAACCGAACGCACCGCCAGTTGGCGAATGGCTATCACCGCCCACAACCAACTGGCCCGGGCTCAGGTGGCCACGCTCCGGCAGCACCACATGGCAGATACCCTGCATGTCGTAAAAATTTTTAATGTCGTTTTGCGCCGTCCATTTGCGGGTCAGATCCAGGATTGCAGCACTTTTTGCATCTACCGCCGGCACATAGTGATCGGTGATGACGACTACCTTGCCGGGATCCCAGACCTTGGCATTCAGGTGCTCCAAGATCGGTTTAACCCTGCGGGGCCCGCCAGAATCATGCAGCATGGCCAGATCGACCGAACAGGTGACGATCTCTCCCGGAGAAACTTTACGCCGGCCCGCGGCACGGGCAATAATCTTTTCTGCGAGTGTTGCGGGCATGATGGCTTAAAGTTCCAAACGGGGTTTTGCGTTCAGGATTATCTCAGCAGATTCGATTCCTTCATCACGGTCCGCGCCATACCAGTATCTGCTGCCGGCCAGCCGATAACCTTCCCACCAATCACGAATAGCAATTTGCTTTTGTCAGATTCGGCGTCTAGCGCCATCAGCAATTCCTCAAACCTTGGTGTTGGATGTTTCATAATGATCTGGGTGCAGAACTGCCAGATACGCTTAAGACCAACAATCCTGATGCTGCCGGGTTATTTCCTGGCGCCTGAAAATCAGTAATTGGGGGGGTGGTACCGACTAAGGGTGCGATAACCGCCTCCCTGCTGATTTGTGAGACTCTTGCAAGTGTCTTGATTCATTGGTGGGCCGTGCAGGGATCGAACCTGCGACCACCTGATTAAAAGTCAGACAGCCTAACTCACCATAACTCTACTATTACAGAGCAGGTACAAAAACGCTCTGCCAAACTTCTGGAAGTTTACAGCAACTTTCTCCGGACTCTCAGGAGTTTTCTGACTTTATTTGGCGGATGATTGGAGTGACGTTGGTGACGTTACTGCGGTAGAACTTCTTCGTTGTTGCCTGGACGCATGGCTCAACCTTTCTGAGGCAATTTCCCGCTCATCTTGGGAGTCAACAAGGTTCATGTCGGCTTTATGGCCCAATTCCTAGGCTTTTGAGCAAGCTCTTGCGGGAATGCTGATTTCTTTGTAGCCTACATTTGACAACGCAGGAAATAGTCCTTTTCTAATCTCTAAACTGACACTGGAGGATTCACAATGAGACTAACGAGTTACATTCAACAGATGATAGTGACAGTTGTTATTTTGATTGCGGGGAGTTCAGGCTTTGCCCCCACCGCTTACGCGGGCGGAAAGGTTAACCTTTTAACGTGGGAAGGTTATGCCGATGACAGT